>ERZ842401.2769-NODE-2769-length-22872-cov-10.367796_pt1 | contig 22872 bp, 13 predicted proteins | sample MGYA00521270_ERZ842401 | MGnify/ENA primary metagenome ERZ842401 (study PRJEB31892, sample SAMEA3878208) | bioreactor metagenome | biome: Moose rumen | place: Sweden | collected 2011-10 | study: EMG produced TPA metagenomics assembly of the PRJEB12797 data set...
CACGACCCTCTGCTCCCAAAGCAGATGCGCTAGCCAACTGCGCCACACCCCGAAAAGGACTGCAAATGTAAGGCATTTTTTGTATCTTTGCAACTGTTATGCTTATCCAGGCCTGTCACATAGAAAAAAGCTTCGGCTCCCTGAAAGTGCTTAAGGGAGTGGATTTTTCCGTGAAGCCACAGGAAGTGGTTTCCATCATGGGTGCTTCCGGTGCCGGGAAATCCACCCTCCTGCAGATTCTAGGCACACTCTCCACCCCGGATGCCGGCACGCTTGAGATTGACGGGACGGATGTCCTGCACCTGGGCCGGAAGCAGCTCGCCGCCTTCCGGAACAAACGCATCGGCTTCGTGTTCCAGGCCCATCACCTGCTGCCGGAATTCACCGCGCTGGAGAATGTGATGATCCCCGCCCTTATCGGGGGCGAAAGCACAAGACAGGCCCGGGAAAAGGCCGGGCAACTGCTGGAAACGGTTGGTCTGGCAGACCGCGCCACCCACAAACCGTCGGAGCTTTCCGGCGGCGAGAGCCAGCGAGTCGCCATCGCCCGTGCCCTTGTGAACAGTCCGGCCATCCTCTTTGCCGATGAACCCTCGGGCAATCTGGACAGCCGCACCAAGGAAGAAATCCACCAGTTGTTCTTCGACCTGAGGGATTCCCTGGGGCAGACCATCGTCATCGTCACGCATGATGCCGGACTGGCCGCTCTTTGCGAGCGGACCTGCCATCTGTCGGACGGAGTCTTCGTCTAATTGTGCGCTTCCATATCCAGGTGAATCCGCTTGAGGGAATCGAGCGGCACCACCGGTTGTTCGATATCGGCCGGATAAGGCCTGCGGGAGAATTCCGCGAAATACTGCAGGCAGGCGTCCCGCCACCAGACAGCTTCCTTTTCATTGCTTTCCAGCAGCGCATCCACTTCCTGAAACCGCTCCCGGGTCACGTAAGGCTTCATGCCCGCCCAGGTCTTCCGGTACGAACGCACCTGCTGCACGCCGCGGTCATAGTGGCTGCACAACTCCTCCCATAAAGTCTTTCCGCCGGCCATCCGGTAATCCCAGTCCACATGGTGGAACCACAGCAACAGATTCTCCGGACAGGCCGACAGGTCTTCGTAGAGGGAGCGGAGCGGCTCGTTGTACTGGGCCGTGGCACCGGAGCCGGTCGAGCAGGTACGGTCGAAACCGAGCCCGTCGGCGTCGGCCTTATGATAATAGGAAGGGAGCCAGTCCGGACGGGCGCCGGGAATCTCGCACCAGGGCTCGGGACCGAAGTGATGGCCCCAGGCAAAAAGATGGTGCAGCCCTAGCGGCATCATATAGTCCACGCAGGCCTCGCGGGAGGTGAGCATCATCTCCTTCATCGGTTCAATAAACTTGGCCGTAAAGCGTTTCCCGCTCATCAGGGCCGGCTTGGGGAAGGTAATCCGCAGCCACTCCTCGGCAATCTGGGCCGATGAGAGGGACGGGTCCCATGCCAGCCGCCCGAAGGCATACCAGTTGGCCTGGTTGAACAGGTTTCCGCACCAGTCGGCATCCTGGCCCACATTGGCCACGCCGGCGATGGCGGTGAGCGGGCCGCCGGCCGTTACGGAGGAGACGTTCTCCCCCGGCCGGACCTGCGTACGGAGCACCTCTTCCCACATCGGCCCCAGGAAAACCAGGGCGGATGACTGGCCCAAGTACTCCATGGTTATCTGCAGTTCCGGGGTCATGGGGGTTTTGCGGAGGGCACCGAAAAGCGGACTTACAGGTTCGCGGGGCTGGAAGTCGATGGGACCGTTCTTCACCTGCAGCGAGACATTGGGGCGGAAGGCTCCGTCCAGCGGGACGAACTCGTCATACGCCTGCATGGCCCGGTCGGGGCTGTCGGCGGCATACACGAAAGTACGCCACATCACGATGCCGCCATGGGGGGCGAGGGCATCGGCCAGCATGTTGGCTCCGTCTGCATGGGTGCGGCCGAAATCCTGGGGGCCGGGCTGCCCTTCGCTGGAGGCTTTCACCAGAAAACCGCCGAAATCGGGCACCTTCCGGTAAATCTCCTCCACCTTCTCCTGCCACCAGGCAATGACCGCAGGGTCCAGCGGATCGGCCGAAGGAAGCCCTCCCAGGGCCGACGGCGAGGCAAAATTCACCGACAGATATACCCGGATGCCATAGTCCCGCAGGATATCGGCAATGGCAGCCACGCGGTCCAGATGCCACTGGTCCAGCACCGCCGGAGCGGCGTTCACGTTATTGAGGACGATGCCGTTGATGCCGATCTTGGCATTGAGGGCTCCATACTGCGCAATACGCCCGGCAGGGAGCGTTTCCGACGTCCATTCCCAGATGGAATGGCCGGCATAGCCGCGCTCCACCGTATCGTCCAGGTTGTCCCAGTGGTTCAGGATGCGGAGGCTGTAGGCAGGCTCTCCCTCCAGGGGGATATCGGCATCCAGCCAAAGGGAATCGTTGCTCCTGACACACGCAGATGCCAGGAGCAACCCCACTATAATTAACCAATTACCCCTCATCCAACCCTTCTATTGTCCGGATAGTGCCGTCCGGATTGTATTTGAGTTCGCAGACTTTCAGGCTCCTGAGACGGTTGATGCCCTTGGAAGGGACGCTGTCGTGATGGAACAGCCACCACTTGCCGCCGAATTCCACGATGCAGTGATGAGTGGTCCAGCCGACAACGGGGGTAAGGATCACCCCCTTGTACGTGAAGGGGCCGTAAGGATTGTCGCCGACGGCATAGCAGAGCTTGTGCGTATCGCCGGTGGAATAACTGAAATAATATTTTCCGTTGTACTTATGCACCCAGCTGGCCTCGAAGAAACGGCGCTCGTTATCGCCCACGGTGACGGGCTTCCCGTTCTCGTCCAGGATGACCACCGGCCTGGGATCCTCCGCGAACTGGAGCATGTCCTTGCTCAGGCGCACCACGCGGGCCGGGATGGCCGGCTGGTCATCGGCCGGATAGGAGGTGCCGCAGTCCTTGGCCAGGTTGTCTTCATAGCGCTGGAGCTGTCCGCCCCAGATGCCGCCGAAATACATGTAATACTCGCCGTCTTCATCGGAGAGCACGGCCATGTCGATGGAATAACTGCCCCGGATGGGATCCGGCATGGGCTTGAACGGGCCGACGGGAGAATCCGAGACAGCCACACCGCAGCGGAAGATGTCCGTCTTGTCCTTGGCCGGGAAATACATGTAGTAACGGCCGTCACGCCCCTTCACCACGTCGCAGTCCCACAATTGGCGGCGGGCCCAGGGAACATCTTTCAGGTCCAGTGCCACTCCGTTGTCCTTCACAGGCGAAGTCATGGGATCCGGGCCTTCCAGCGAAAGCACGTGATAGTCTTTCATGTCGTACTCGCTGCCGAAGTCGTCGTCGGGGGCGGCCGACTCCCAGTCATGGGAAGGATAGATGTACAGTTTTCCGTCAAAAACGTGGACGGAAGGATCGGCCATATAGTCTGCCGGGAAGAGATAGCGCTTTTTTACTTTGTCTGCCATGGCTGTAGTTTATTTAGAACGTTCTTCGATTGCTTTGTTGATCTGGTCCATGCGCTCATCGCTGAGTTCGTACTTGGAGATGATCCAGATGGCGAGGACCAGCAGGACGGCCGGGATTACGCACACCAGCCAGAGGATGCCCTGCTCGGCCAGCGGGGTCTGCTGGGCCGCCTCGGAATTGAAACCCACCCAGGCCAGCACCAGGCCGGGAACCACGCCGCCGAGGGCCATGCCGGCCTTGAAGAAGATGCCGGTGAGGGCGTTCACGATGCCGGCGATGCGCTTGCCGGTGGTGAACTCACCGTAGGCGATGACTTCCGGCACCAGGGCCCACATGTAACCCGTGGCGGTGATGATGCCGCTGGATTTCACGAACTGGGCGATGCAGAGGAGCACGAAATTGTTCTTGAGGGCCGGGATGGAGACGAAGATGTACATCATGGCCATACCCAGGATAGCCACGCCCAGGAACAGGTAAAACATGCCTTTCTTGCCGATTTTCCGCTTGATGGCGGGAACCAGCGGCATGAAGATGAAGGCCGGGATGGTGCCCAGCCACATGAACAGGGTGGTCAGGAGCGGAGTGGCCTTTACATTATACGTCATGAAATAGGAATCGGCCGCATTGCCCACGCTCATCATGGCGAAAGCCGTGACGAAGAAGAAGGCCAGGACGCGGAGGGGCTTGTTGCGCACGAATTCCATCCAGAGGTCGCTCACCTTCACGTTGGCGGCTTCCTTCTGGTCCATCACCACCCTCTCCTTGCACTGGGAGAAGCAGAAGAACAGAAGGGCCAGGCCCGCCAGGGCGAAGATGCTCATGGTGATGAACCAGGCGGGGGCGGCTTCCGGCGTGTTGTACACGGCCATGGACTTGCCCGTAACCGGATCGGTCACCTTGGGGGCGAAGATGGCGATGATGATGGGAAGGGACTTCACGCACAGGGCGCCCAGGTTGGCCATGAACATACGGGTGCTGGTGAGCACCGTGATTTCTTCGGTGTCACGCGTGAGGGAGGCGTTCAGGGCGCCGTACGGCACGTTGACCAGCGTATAGCACATGGACATGCCCACATAGGTGACATAGGCATACACCAGGGAGCCGCTGAAGCCGTTCCAGAAGCACAGGATGGCCAGGCCCACCAGCGGAATCCCGCCCAGGACGAGCCAGGAGCGGTATTTGCCCCATTTGGGATTGCCTTTGTCCACGATAGTGCCCACGATCGGGTCCCAGATCACATCCACCAGGCGGACGATCAGGAACATGAGGGCGGCCACATCCGGCTTGAGGCCGAAAACGTTGGTATAGTAGAACAGCAGCCATATGCTGATCGTCTGGTAAATCAGGTTCTGGGCCATGTCACCGGCTCCGAATCCGATGCGCTGGAGCCAGTTCAGTTTGTAGAAGCCCTTGGCTTCGGTTTTAGTCGTATCCATAATTTCAGTGTTATTGTCTGCTTTGGAGGATGGCGGCTACCACCCGCTCACCCACGGTCTTCTTGTCCTGCGGGTGGATGTCGTTCCACTCGCCCAGGTCGGCGTTGGGGACCAGCCATACGCCTTTCATCTTTTCCGCGGTGCGCCGCTGCTCCTTCTGCACACGGTTCCAGCCCCAGTCGTTGTCGGTGAGCTCGGAGTGTTCGAAGGCGGCAAGTTCGATGATATATGCCTTCAGATCAGGCGCTTCCAGCTCCTGACGGCGGGTATTCACGAGCGTCTCCAGGAGGGCGCCGTAACTGGCGGCATTGTCGCAGTTGCTCTCGCCCTGGTACCAGATGAAACCGTCGAAGGCAAAGTTGCGCAGCGGGGCGGCCATGGCGTTGTACAGGCCGGCGGCCTTGTACTGGAGGAACACCTGGGCAGGGCGGGCGGGCATCCGGCGGCCTTCCTTGTGCTCCCACCCCTTGAGCAGCGACACCTTGCCTCCGGGCGTCTCCAGGCTGTACTCCTTGTCCGGGACAAAGCTGGCGGGATTGCCTCCGCAGGCGTACAGGTGTATCTCCACCTCATTTTCCCCTTCTTTGAGCACACCTTCGGGCACCCGGTAGTTCCTGGGAGGATACATATAGGTGATGTTGCCCACGTAAACGCCGTTCACGAAGGTGGAATCGGCATCCACCAGGGCGCCGAGATGCAGGATGGAGGGGCCTGTCTGCCCGGCTTCCAGGGTAAACCTGTTGCGGAGCAGGTGGCTGCCGTACACGTTCTCCCCCCTGGCGTCCACCGCCCATGACTTGCTGAAGGCATCGACCTTTTTCCATCGGGCCGATTTGTTGGCGGGAAGGGCGTTGTGGGCCTCCTGCCAGTTGGTATAAAGGGTGGCGTTGAAGGCATTGATGCTGTCCAGATAGTGCTTGTCCTGGAACAGGCGCAGCTCCTTGAGGGCATAGTCCGGCAGGGCATCTTCGCGGAGCCAGGCCTCGATGGGAGATCCGCCCACGGAAGAATTCACCATGCCCACCGGAACGCCGGTCTTTTCGCTCAGGTAGCGGGCGGTGAAATAACAGACCGCCCCCCAGGCCATGGCTGTGCTGTCGCTGTCCAGCACCTCCCACTTGCAGGCGGGCAGGTCTTCCTGCGGGCCGTCGAAGTCATAGGCAAGCGGGACCTTGACGTAACGTACCTGCGGATTGGAATAGCCTTTCACTTCTTCCGCCACGGCATCCAGGCAGCGGCTCACGGGCAGTTCCATGTTGGACTGGCCCGAGCAGAGGAACACGTCGCCCACCAGGATATCATCCACCAGGGTGCCGTTCACCTGCAGCGAATACGGACCGCCGGCGGGCGTTGCGGGCAGTTCCGCCTGCCAGAAGCCCTTGCCGTCGGCCTTGGCGACAATCCGGCTCTCCTGCCACGAAAGGGTGACCTTGGCGTCCGTGGCCGTCCAGCCCCAAACGGGGACCGGACGGTCCCGCTGGACCACCATGTGGTCCGAGAAAACGGCAGGGAGACGGACCGGAGCTTGCGTACAGGCCATGCACAACAGGGCGAAGGCCAGAATGATACATTTCTTCATAATCCGATGCTCTATATGCACAAAGATACTTTATTTTGCTTTTCCACAAGTACAAAGTTACTTCATTTTCTTCACCAATCCTGTTACAAATGTCTCAGTCCATTGAAAAAATCAACCAAAATTGTTGTTTTTGACACATAAAATGTCATATTTGGAAAACATCTTTTTTTATTGTCCGTTTTTATGTAACTTGTGGCCCGAATCACTAAAACAGATACTTATATTATGGAAAAAACATGGAGATGGTTCGGCCGCAAGGATAAAATCACCCTTGCCATGCTGCGCCAGATCGGGGTGGAAGGCATCGTCACCGCCCTGCACGACGTTCCCCTCGGCGAGGTGTGGACCCGTGAGAAGATTCATGAATTACGGACCTATATCGAGAGCTTCGGGATGCGGTGGAGCGTGGTGGAAAGCCTGCCGGTGGTGGAGACCATCAAATATGGCGGACCGGACCGCGACCATCAGATAGAAGTTTACAAAGAATCGCTGAGAAACCTCTCCGCAGAGGGCATCCACTGCATCTGCTACAACTTCATGCCGGTGCTGGACTGGGCCAGGACCGACCTGCTCCACAGGAATCCCAACGGAAGCACGAACCTCTATTTCAACTACGCGGAGTTCGCCTACTTCGACATCTACATCCTCAAACGCGAAGGCGCCCGTGAAGAGTGGGCCCGCTTCCGTTTCCCCGACGGCTACGGCGAAGGACGGGACGTGCTGGCAGAGGCCGACGCCCTTGCCAAGACGATGACCCCGGAGAAAGACCACCAGCTGGTGGAGAACATCATCATCAAGACCCAGGGATTCGTCAGCGGCAACTTCTCCGAGAATGACGAGGCCCCCGTGCAGAAATTCCGCGAATTCCTGGCACTGTACAAGGGAATCGGCAAAAAACAGCTCAGGGAGAACATGAAATACTTCCTGGAAGCCATCATGCCCACCTGCGAGGAATACGGGATGAACATGTGCGTCCACCCGGACGATCCGCCCATCGAGGTGCTGGGGCTCCCCCGCATCGTCCGCACGGAAGAGGATATCCAGTGGCTGCTGGACGCCGTCCCCAACAAGCACAACGGCCTCACTTTCTGCGCCGGCAGCCTGTCGGCCGGGGCCTACAACAACGTAGTGGAACTGGCGGAGAAATTCGCTTCCCGCACCCATTTCGTCCACCTGCGCTCCTGCCACATCTTCCCCACGGGCGACTTCACCGAAGCCTCCCACCTGGGCGGCAGGGCCGATCTGATCCAGCTGTGCCGGATCTTCGAGAAGGAGAATCCGAAGCTGCCCATGCGCGTGGACCACGGCATGACTTTCACCGACGAGCCCGGCGGCATCATGGACGAATCCAGCCACGGACACAATGCCGGCTACACCCTGCTGGGCCGCATGTTCGCCATGGGGCAGGTACAGGGCATCCTGGCCACGGTAGACCGCGAGCTGGGCATTGAATACAAACAACCCGGTTTTTTCGACTGATATGAAGCTGACAGACATCCTGAGCGGCCGTTTCAATGCCGCAGAGTGGGAGCGGAAAGGTTATGAGCTCCCTGCATTCGATATTCAGGCCGTGCGGCAGAAGACCGCAGCCCAGCCCACCTGGGTGCACTTCGGCGGAGGAAACATCTTCCGGGCCTTCCCGGCGGCCCTCCTCAACGACGCCCTCAATACGGGGAAATACGACCGCGGTGTCATCGTGGCCGAAACCTTCGACTTCGAGGTCATCGACAAGGCCTATACCCCTTACGGCAACCTGTCGCTTGCGGTAAGCCTGTGCTCCGACGGCACCATCGGCAAAAAAGTGATTGCCAGCGTCACAGAGGCCCTCAAGGCCGATTATGCCTTCCCCGACTGGCAGCGGCTGGTGGAGATTTTCCAGGCGCCGTCGCTGCAGATGATTTCTTTCACCATCACGGAAAAGGGGTACGGATTCAACGAGGCGGACCTTGCCCGCGGACTCTCTCCGGTGTTCGCCATGGGAAAGGTTACGGCCCTGTTGTTTGAGCGCTGGAAGGCCGGCCAGTTCCCCCTGACCGTCCAGTCCATGGACAACTGCTCCCACAACGGCGACAAGGTGAAAGCCGGCGTTTTCGCCTATGCGGAGCGCTGGGTGAAGGATGGCCTGGTGCCCGAGGCTTTCCTGCAGTGGCTCAGGGACGAAAAGAAGATCACCTTCCCCTGGTCGATGATCGACAAGATCACGCCCCGTCCGCACCAGAAAGTGAAAGAGCTCCTGGAGGCCGACGGATTCGAAGACAATCAATACATAGAGACGCAGAAGCACACCTTCACCGCCCCGTTCGTCAACGCCGAAGAGGTGCAGTACCTGGTCATCGAAGACAACTACACCGCCGGACGGCCTCCGCTGGAGATGGGCGGCGCCCTTTACACCACGCGCGAAACGGTGGACAAGGTGGAGACGATGAAGGTGACCACCTGCCTGAATCCGCTCCACACCGCCATGAGCATCTACGGCTGCATGCTGGGCTACACGCTCATATCGGCCGAAATGCAGGATCCGGACCTCCGTCCCTTCGTGCAGAAGCTGGGCTATATAGAGGCCATGCCGGTGGTCACCGACCCCCTTGTGCTCAATCCGTACGAATTCATCGGCGCCGTCATCAACCGGCGGCTGCCCAACCCCTTCATGCCGGACGCCCCGCAGCGCATCGCCATGGACACCAGCCAGAAACTGCCCATCCGCTTCGGCGAGACCATCAAGAAATACATCGCCCGCGGGCTGGATATGTCCAACCTGGTGCTCATTCCCCTCACCCTGGCCGGATATGCCCGCTACCTGAAAGGCATCCGGGACGACGGAACGCCCTTCGAGCCGTCGCCGGACCCGATGCTCGAGCAGCTTCAGGCCATCGTGGCCCCGCTGGAGGTGGGCCGGCCGGAACAGGACTATTCCTGCCTGAAGGAACTCTTCTCCAGGGCCGATGTCTTCGGGCTCAACCTGTACGAGGCCGGCCTGGGAGGACAGATTGAAGGAATGGTCCGTGAACTGTACGCCGGGCCCGGTGCCGTACGTGCCACCCTGCATAAATACACAGAAGCCCGGTAGCCGGTTCCGGAGGACATGAAGCAGAGAGCAGTTTTCATAAATCGCTCTCTGCTTGTATTTTTCATGCCATCAAAAAGGAAATTTTTTTATTAATATTTTCACCATTATTATTTTTTTTATTATCTTCGCGATATAAAACCATTTAGCAAAAACTATTCAAAACCAAATAACCAATAATTATCAACAAACCATCTAACTCAACTCTCAAACGATGAAAAGTAGCAGACTATCTCATCTGTTCGGACTTTGGGCGCTTTTGCTCCTGATGCCCGTACAAACATTCGCCCAGAACCTGCGCGTACAAGGCCGGGTGCTGGACGAACTGGGAGAAGGGATGATCGGAGCCGGTGTGGTGATACAAGGTACCACCAACGGAACCATCACCGACATGGACGGTAATTTTGTACTTCCGTCCGTTCCCAGGGGAGCCATCCTCGAAATTTCAAGTGTGGGTTACACGACGAAAGAGGTCCAGGTCACCGGAGAGCCCCTTACCATTACATTGGAGCCCGACACCAGAGCCCTGGACGAAGCCGTCGTGATCGCTTACGGCCAGCAGAAGAAGGTCACCATCACCGGTGCCGTCTCCGCCGTGGGCGGCGACGACCTGCTGAAGGCTCCTGTCGCCAACGTGGCCAATGCCCTGCAGGGTAACCTTCCCGGCGTTTCCGCCGTGCAGGCTTCCGGTATGCCGGGCGCCGATGAACCGGTGATCCGCATCCGCGGCGTCGGGTCCCTCAACAGCGCGGAGCCGCTGGTGCTGGTGGACGGCGTGGAGCGTTCCTTCTCGCAGTTGGACGCCAATGAAATCGAGAGCATCTCCGTCCTCAAGGATGCATCCGCCACGGCCGTGTTCGGTGTGCGTGGCGCCAACGGCGTCATCCTCGTGACCACCAAGCGCGGTACGGAAGGAAAGGCTTCGGTAACGGCTTCGGCCAGCGCCGCCATGCAGACCATCTCCAAGTTCATCGACTTTGCCGACTCCTACACCTACGGCAAGATGTGGAACTACTCCGCCATCACCGATGCACTGCCCGTGGACCGGTGGCCCGGAACCGCCAACATCAATGATTACAGCCCGTATGCCGATACCGGTATCCGCTTCAGCCAGGAAGTCATGGAGCATTTCCGCACCGGAGACATGCCCCGCACCTTCCCGAACATGGACTGGATCAAGTACATCATGAACGATTCCGCCTGGCAGGAACAGGCCAACGTGAACGTGAACGGCGGTACCGAGCGGGTCCGCTACTTCGTATCGGCCGGCTTCCTGAACCAGGATTCCCTGTTCAAGACCTTCTCCGACAACAAGAACGAGACCTTCAACTTCAAGCGTCTGAACTACCGTGCCAACCTGGATATCAACGTGTCCAAGCGCAGCCAACTGTCCATCACCCTGGGCGGCCGCATGCAGGACCGCAACACCATGGGCGGCGGTGAAGGCTTCCTGTTCCGTTACCTGCAGGGCGCTACGCCCTACGCCGGCAGCGGCATCGACGAACAAGGCCGTCATATCGTCTCCGACGAATCCTTCGTAGGACCGTACGACCGTGACGCCCTCTCCAACTACTATGGCCTGGGTTATGTGAACGAGAGCACCAACGTGCTCAACTTCGATATCCAGTACAAACTGGATCTCGGATTCATCACCAACGGCCTGTCCTTCAAGACAAAAGCTTCCTACAACTCCGAGTATACGGCCCAGAAGAACCGTCAGAACGGTTATGGTACCGGCCTTACCTATGTGGCTACCCTCAATTCCGCCGGCGAGGAGGTGCTCCGCAAGGAGAACATCACCTGGCCCATCCCCTACAACGAGGGTAAATGGGGCAGCCGCAACTGGTATTGGGAAGCCAGCTTCGACTATGCCCGCAAGTTCGGGCAGCACAACATCGGTGCCCTGCTCCTTTATAACCAGAGCAAGACCTATTATCCCTGGGACAGCGACAACTCCCTGTACCAGTCCATTCCGAAGGGTTATGTAGGCCTGGTGGGCCGTATCACCTACGACTACGCCACCAAGTACCTGCTGGACTTCAACGTGGGTTACAACGGCTCCGAGAACTTCGCACCGGACAAGCGCTACGGCCTGTTCCCGTCCGTTTCCGTGGGCTGGATCCCTTCACAGGAAAGCTGGTGGGAGCCCATCAAGAACTTCATGGGCTATCTGAAACTGCGTGCCTCCTGGGGCCTTGTGGGTAACGACAACACCAACGGCGCCCGCTTCCTGTATCTGCCGGGTGCCTGGCAGTTCTATACGGGTTCCACCACGGTGAACCCGCAGAACCGCGGCGCCAACTTCGGAACCTCCGGCGGCTGGCTGCAGGCGGTGAAGGAACTCACCTCCGGCAACCCCAACGTGACCTGGGAAACCGCCAGCAAGATCAACGTGGGTGTGGACGCCGGCTTCTTCAAGGACCGCCTCCACGCTTATGTAGACTTCTTCTGGGAAGACCGCCAGCACATCCTGGTGTCCAACGCCTCCACCCTGCCCGCCGCCACGTCGCTCCCCGCCAGCCGCGTGAACGAAGGCCGCGTGAAGAACCACGGCTTCGAGGTCACCCTGAACTGGGAAGACCGGATCGGCAATGTGCGCTACTCCATCTCCCCGAACTTCTCCTTCGCCCGCAACGAGGTGGTGGAGATGCTGGAGGTTCCGCCGCTGTACGATTATCTCCGCCATACCGGCCTGCCGGTAGGCCAGCGCTTCGGCTACGACCTGTTCGAATTCTACCAGCCCGGCACCGAAGAGCGCTATAAGGCCGCTTACGGCAAGGATATGCCGGACCAGAATGTGGTCCTCAAATATGGTGACGCCGTGTACGTAGACCTCAATGACGACGGCCTCATCGACCAGAACGACCAGAAGCCGCTGGGTTACACCGACAATCCGGAAATCACCTACTCCGTGAATGCCTCCATCCATTGGAAAGGCCTGGATTTCTCCATGCTGTGGACGGGTGCGGACCATGTGAGCCGGTCGCTGAACGGTTATTTCCGCGACCAGTTCGGTTCCACCAACACGTCGGCCCTGGCCCAGTGGGTGGCCGACAACTCCTGGACGGAAGACAATCCCAACGCCTCCCTGCCCCGTATCTCCTTCACCAACCGGGTGCACAACAACCGCGATTCCCAGGCCTGGGTGATCGACGCCAAGTATGTGCGTCTGAAGAATGTGGAAATCGGTTACACCTTCAACAAACCCAAGGGAATGCCGTTCTTCAACTACATCCGCGTGTACCTGTCGGGACAGAACCTGCTGACCTTCTCCAACTTCGACGGCAACGACCCGGAAGCCCCGGGCTCCGGCCTCGACTTCGGCGTGCGTTACCCGATGACCCGCGTCGTGAACATCGGTGCACAGCTTAACTTCTAATGCAGAGACGAACATGAAAAAGAAATTCACCTATATACTTCTTGCCGGTATCTTTTCCGCCGCCTGCCTGTCCTCCTGTGTGGACAAGTTCGCCGTGGGCGACGCCTTCCTGGAGAAGGCACCTGGCGTGGACGTGAACATGGAAACCGTGTTCTCCAGTGCCGAATATACCCGCAACTTCCTCTGGAGCGCCTACGGCCAGATCTACTGCACCTACACCGCCGGCAACATGATGAACGGCGCGCCCATCGACGTGCTTTCCGACTCCTGGCACTGCTATTGCGGATGGGGCGGCCCCATCCAGAGCTACTATCCCGGCGGCCTCACCGAAGACGCCCAGGACACCGAAAACGGCAACTATCAGGGAAAATTCTCCTATAAGACCATCACCGGCGGGCTCAACTCGGATTCCGGCGGACGTGTATCCATCTACGAAACCGTGCGCAAATGCTGGCAACTGATTGAGAACATCGAGAGCGTGCCGGACATGTCCTCCGACGAGAAGAGCCGCCTCAAGGGAGAAGCCTACACCATCATGGCCAGCCGTTACTACGACGCCTTCCGCAACTTCGGCGGACTCTGCCTCATCAGAAAGGCCTACGAAGTGGGCGAGGATTTCACCGACGGCCGCTCCACGGCCAAGGAGACAGTGGAATTCATCGACTCCCTGATCGTCTGCGCCATCAATGAGCCCGGCTTCGTGTGGAACGTCTCCAATGCCGATATCGGCCAGTGGTCCGGCCGCCTCACCCGCGCATCGGCCCGCGCCCTGCGCGCCAAGGTGTGGATGTTCGCCGCCTCGCCGCTGTTTAACAGCAACGAGCCCTACATGCGCTACGACAAGACGCCCACCGGGCTGGAGAACGAGGAGCATGTGTGGTTCGGCAAAGAAGACCCTACCCTTTGGAACCGCTGCCTGGAATACTGCAACGACTTCTTCACGGACAACGCGGCCAACGGCAATTACTATGCGCTGGTGCAGCCCGCCACGCAGGATGAGGCCGGCTACCGCATGGCCTACCGCCGCGCCTACCGCTACCGCAACGACGAGACCCATCACGAGAAACTCTTCGACGCCCATCCCACCCTCACCCTGTCCGACGGTGGCTGGGGCTGGGGCTGGAGAGGCTTTGCCCTGGACTGCGTACGTCAGGGCGGCGCCGACCCCACCAACGAGCTGATGGAATGCTTCGGCATGCAGGACGGCCGCAATTTCCCGTATGAGAACCTCTACGGCGCCGGCAACAACCCCAACGGCATCGACATGTTCGCCGACCGTGACCCGCGCCTGTACGAGACCATGGTGGTTCCCCGCCACGACCTCCCGGCCGGCTTCGACTACAACGGTTCCAACTACAACGACCCCTGGGTGGGCGGCTGCCTGGAGTACAACAGTAATTTCAACTCCAACTCCGACGACGTGGCCTCCGGCTACGCCAAGTTCAAGTGGTTCCTGGATTACAAGGGCGGCAACCGCTACGACGATGAATACATCGGCGTATCCTACATCCGCCTGGCCGAAATGTACCTGATCCGGGCCGAGGCCAAGGCCGAGACCGGTGACCTGCAGGGCGCCCTGGACGACATCCATGTGGTGCGCAGCCGCGTGGGCCTGGGCCGTCTGGAACAGATGAACCCGCAGCTGAACCTCACCTCCAACAAGGAGAACCTGATCAACGAAATCCTCCGCGAACGCAACTGCGAGATCGGCGCCGAGTGCGGCGACCGCCTCTACGACATGGTCCGCCGCAAGCGCCAGGACCTGTTCACCAAGCCGCTGCACGAGATCCGCGTGTATCGCCTGGACGCCGACGGCAACCGCATGACGGATGGGGATACCCAGTGGGATCCTTCCACTCCCTGGCCCAAGTTTGAATACGAGAAGCCGGAAATCGTCATCGGCCACCGCCGCTGGTGGGATCCCGGTTACTGGACCAACAAATGGTACCTGGATCCGCTTTCCCGCGTAGAGATTCAGAAAGGATATGGCCTTACCCAGAACCCTGGTTGGTAATCATTAGAAATAGTCACGATTATGAAATTACGCAATATACTTATATGTAGCCTGCTGGGGGTCTGCGCAGCTTCTGTGACTTCCCGGGCCCAAGTCGTGCTGAGTGACAAGCAGTCACAGAAGGTAGACCTGGGCTACGGAACGGAGAGCTCGGAATTCCTGACCACGGCGGCAGCCTATACCATCACGGCCGAAGAGCTCAGACGCACCTCGGCCATCTCCCTTGCGGATGCCCTGTATGGCAAACTCCTTGGCCTTACCGCTGTCCAGAACACCGGTTTCAAAGGCGAAGAAGGCCGGGGTGCGTCCTTCAACATCCGCGGTATCCAGACCACCGGCGAGCAGAGCATCTTGATCCTGGTGGACGGCGTTGAGCGCCCGATCGACCGCCTTACCGTAGAAGAAGTGGAAAGCGTGACCGTCCTCAAGGACGCCGCGGCCGTGGCCCTTTACGGACACGAAGCCATCAACGGCGTGCTTCTGGTGAAGACCAAGCGCGGACAGGCCGACAGCGGCTTCCACATTAAGGTGGGCGCTTCCCATAAACTCCAGTTCGACCCGCAGTCCGCCGCCATGGTGGATGCCTACGACTATGCCAACGCCCTTAACATGGCCCGCCTCAACGACGGCAGCGCCGTGGCCTACTCGCCCGCCGAGCTGCAGAAGTTCCGGGACGGCAGCGATCCCGTCGTCTATCCCAACGTGAACTGGAAGGACGAAGTGTTCAAGAACACCGCCAACGAGACCAACGCCTTCATTTCCATGTTCGGCGGCACCAACAACGTGGAGTACTATTCCCAGTTGGACTACACCGATGCAAGCGGCCTTTACAAACACCCGGACCAGGGCGACTGGAACTCCCAGCTGCGCTATTCCAAGGCCAGCATCCGCACCAACGTGGATTTCCAGGTGACCAAGAGCACCCGCGTGAAGACCAACATCTTCGCCCTGTTCATGGAAACCAACGGCGTCCCCAACCTGAACTCGAACGATGCCTGGTGGCACCTGTACAAAGTCCCCGCACTGGCCTTTCCCATCAAGACCGCCGGTGACGTATGGGGCGGCAGCCAGACCTTCGGCGACTTCAACCTGGTGGCCAAGACCCAGGGCACTGGCTTCTCCAAGACCCACCAGCGCCAGATCTGGGCCGACATCACCCTGGAACAGGACCTGGACTTCATCCTGAACGGACTCAAGTTCTACCTGGGCGGTTCCTACGACAACGCCTCCAACACCATTGAGAACCGTTCCAAGGGTTATCAGTATGGCTGGAACTACTACGACGCCAGCGGCGCCATGCAGGAAGTGGTGATGGGTACCGTGGAAGACAAGCTGGTCTTCAACCACTGGGTCGATTCCCAGTGGCGCATCGGCACCATCAACACCGGCCTCCGCTATGCCACCCGCTTCCGCAACGGCGACAACCTGGCCGCCAACCTCAACTACAACATGAAGAGCGAGATCCGCGACGGCCAAAGCAACACCTGGTATCGCCAGAACGCCGCCCTGGCCCTGCACTACGACCACGCCGACAAGCTCCTCGTAGACCTGGTCCTGGCAGCCAACGGTTCCAACCGCTCCTACCCTGCAAAATGGGCCTTCTCCCCCACCCTCGGCCTGGGCTGGATCTATGCCAACAACCCGGATTCGGACATCAACTACGGTAAACTCCGCTTCTCGGCCGGTATCCAGCATACCGATTATGTGCCGTCCAACGGCCTGTGGCTCGCAGCCTGGAACAACTCGCACGGCCAGTTCTGGTACGGCCAGAATTTCCAGAGCTCCTGGGGCGCCTTCCTCACCCAGTTCCCGACCACCGACTTCCGTCAGGAAGCCGCCTACAAGGCCAACCTGGGTACGGACCTGCGGATCGCCAACAGCCTGGACGTGACGGTGGATGTATTCTACCAGCAGCGCCGCAACATCCTGGTGAACGCCGCTTCCCTGAATTCGGATGTAGTGGGCATCCAGTCTTCCTATGACGACAGGGGCCGCGTGGCCAGCTACGGCGCAGAGGCGGGCATGCGTTATGCCAGGACCTTCGCCAGCGGTCTCAACCTGAACTTCAGCGGCTTCGTCACCGCCACCAAGAGCAGGATCCTCGAATGGATCGAGAATCCCGCCTATCCGAACCTCTCCGTCGTGGGCGGCCCCGCCGACGCACAGCGCGGCCTGGTATCCCTGGGCTTCTTCCAGAGCCAGAGCGAGATCGACAACAGTCCCTTGCAGCAGTTCGGCCAGGTGAAGGTGGGAGACATCAAGTACCAGGACGTGAACGGCGACGGCGTCATCAATGAGAACGACATGGTGACCATGGACTTCGGCAGTGCCTACCCGAACCTGAACTATGCCGTGAGCCTGGGTGTGGAATACAAGGGATTCGGCATCAACGGTACCATCCAGATCGCCTCCGACCAGACCAAGAACCTGCAGTGGGTGGACGGTGTCTGGGGTGCCCTCTCCGAGAACCGCAACCTCTCCCGCGAGTACTACAGCAACTGCTTCGACATCGCCGGCGACCGCGCCCTGTATCCGCGTCTGTCCACCACCAACGTGGCCAACAACGCACAGAACTCCACCACCTGGTACCGCAATATCTGGTGGGCGAAGCTGCGCGACTGCGAAATCTATTACAAGTTCCCCGCATCGCTGATGAACCGGATCAAGATTACCAGCGCCAAGCTGTTCGTCCAAGGGCAGAACCTGCTCTCCATCGACAACATCCCCGCTATGGACGCCGAGAACCTGAACACCGGCTATCCCGTGATGAAAGCCGTGAACATGGGCCTTTCCGTAGTATTCTAATATAGATTGCCTTATGAAACTTGATAAAATTTGTCTGTTCATTCTCGCCTGTGTCCTTCCCTTCTCGTGTGCCGACCTGGACTACACGGAGCAAAACACGCGCGATGAGGCCTGGACCTTCGAATACTACGAGAATGGTATAAAGAATATGGTATTTGACGTTTACGCGCAGGTTTACAACCAGGAGTTCGAGTCCAACAGCGCCTACTTCCTGGCCGGTGCCACCGACGAGGCCCAGTATGCCCTGGAGACCGGCGCCGTAAACAACTATGTGAACGGCGGCTGGAGCGCTGCCAACCCTTATTCCCGCACCTGGACCAAATGCTATACGGCCATTGCCGACGTCTGCATGTATCTGGAAAAGATCCAGCAGACGGACATCAGCGAGTGGCAGTACAACCCCAGTTATTCCATCTGGGCCCAGCAGCTGGAACTGTTCCCCTACGAACTGCGTTTCCTCCGGGCTTACTTCTATTTTGAACTGCTCCGGGCCTATGGTGACGTGCCCCTGGTAACCACCACCCTCACCAACGCCCAGGCCAACCATATCAGCCGCACCCCCGCCGCCGATATCGTGAAGTTCATCGTGGAAGAGCTGGACGCCATCGCACCCTATCTCCCGGTTTCCTATGTGACGGAACCCGGTGCTGAGATCGGCCGCGCCACCCGCGTCGCCTGCTTCGCCCTCAAGGCCCGTACCCTGCTGTACGCCGCTTCCCCCCTGCTGAACCCCACCGGTGACAAGGCCAAGTGGGCCGAGGCAGCCGAGGCCTGCAAATACATCCTGGACAATGCCGCCACCTGGGGCCTGAAGCTGAGCAACTACGCCTCCCTGTGGGGCCACGATGCCTTCTTCAACGCAGAGCTCATCTTCGGCCTGGGCCGTGGAGAGAGCAACTCCTTCGAAATGGCCAACTACCCTGTGGGCGTAGAGAACGGTTCTTCCGGCAACTGCCCCACCCAGAGCTTCGTCGACCAGTACGAGTACCAGGAAAGCGGTGAGACCTTCGGGGAACGCTATCCCGGCAACATCAACCTGAACAGCATCGACCCGTATGAGGGACTGGATCCGCGCTTTGCCCTTACCGTCGTCAAGAACGGAGACGAGTGGCCCACCAACGGCGCCCAGAAGAAGACCATCGAGACCTTCATCGGCGGCTTCAACGCTTCGCCCAAATACGGTGCCACCCCCACGGGCTACTACCTGCGCAAGTATGTGGACGGTTCCTGCGTGACTACGGCCGACAACCAGACCAGCCGCCGCCACACCTGGATCATCTTCCGCCTGGGCGAGTTCTACCTGGACTATGCCGAGGCCGTGTTCAACGCCACCGGCAGCGCCAATGATGCAACCTTCGGCATGACCGCCAACGAGGCCGTGAACGTGCTCCGCAACCGCGCCGACATCCAGATGCCGCCCTTCACCGAAGACGGCGCCGCCTGGGTGGAACGCTACGAACGCGAGCGCCTGGTGGAACTGGCCTTCGAGAACCACCGTTTCTGGGATGTACGCCGCTGGAAGAAAGGTCCCAAGTACTTCAGGAACATCCAGATTGCCACCATCAGCGGCTCCAAGCAGCTTACCCGCTCTACCGTAACGCGTCAGTGGGATGACAAGTATTACTTCTATCCCATCCCTCAGTCCGAACTGAAGAAGAACGCCAACCTTACCCAAAACCCCGGATGGTAGTATTCTAAAAAAAGGATTTCAATTATGAAGAAGATAGTTAAATATTTTGGAATATTCCTGTCGGTTGCCTTGATGGGCAGTGCCTGCGCCATCCAGGAAGAAGGCGGATCGGCAGACATCGGGCTGGGCATCAAGGTGTTCTTCCCGACGAAAGTGGTGGCCGGCCAGCCGATGACCATCAACGGTTCCGACTTCTCCGCCGTGAAGGAAATCGTTTTCCCGGACGGTGTGAGCGTGTCCAACTTCGAACTGGTGAGCAATGAGATGATCCGGGTCACCGCTCCCGCAGGCATCGCCGCCAACGGCGGCAAACTGATTGTCCGCACTTCCGGCGAGCAGGCGGAATCCTCCCAGTCGCTTACCCTGGGAAACACCGTGATTTCGGGTTTCTCCAGGCAGGATGGCGAAGAGATCCAGGGTGGTGAGCAGCTCACCATCTATGGTACCGACCTGGAATTCATCAACGGAGTAACCCTGCTGGATCCCGACGGAGAAGAGTACATCGTCGACGAGAAAGACTTCTACCGGAAAGGCACCAGTTCCGTAATCATCAACATCCCCAAGAAGAAAATCTTCGACGGCGCTTTCGTGGGAATGCTGCATACCTATGACGGCAGACAGTTCCCCCTGCCCGAGCTTACCTACAAGCCCGCCGCAGACGAAGGCCACTGGGAGATTGTGAAGGAAATCATCTGGGAGAACGACGGAAGCCACGGCAACATCAGCTGGAGCGGCGACTACCGCTTCTCCAACGAGAGCAATTCCACCGGCGAGGAAATCTACGCCATTCCCGACGATATCTGGGGCAAGATCATGTCCGGCAAGTTCTACCTCCAGGCTTCCATCAATGCCGACTGGTACAACATGCGCATCACCACCGGATGGTGGAGCACCACCTGGACCGGCAACGACATCGGCAAGGGCGATGAGCGGATCATCCTCAACGAAGACGGCACCTTCGTGATCGAACTCGACTTCGCCGGAGATCCCATCCTGGATGTCCTGGACCAGCAGCACCTGCTGTTCACCGGCGAGGGCTACACTCCGCTGAAGCTCTACTATCTGGAATAGCATCTTGCGCACTCCTTCCAAGGGACAGGCTTACTTTTTAGCCTGTCCCTTTGTTTTTTATAAGATTATTCACTACCTTTGCACTATAAACGCTAAAACCTTTTAACATGTACCTACTCGGTTATGACATCGGCAGTTCCTCCGTCAAGGCATCCCTGGTGAATGCCGAAACCGGAAAATGCGTTGCAACAGCCTTCTATCCCAAGTCTGAGGCGCCCATCATCTCCAAGAAAACGGGATGGGCGGAGCAGGATCCCGCCATGTGGTGGGGCAACCTGAAACTGGCTACGGACGATATCCTGGACCAGGTGCGCCGCAAGGCTTCCCTGCAGAGCAAATCCTTTACGGAAAAAGACATCCAGGCCATCGGCATTTCTTATCAGATGCACGGTCTGGTGTGCGTGGACAAAGACCTGAACGTACTCCGTCCGTCCATCATCTGGTGCGACTCCCGCGCCGTTCCCTATGGCCAGAAAGCCTTCGAGGCACTGGGCAGAGACTACTGCCTCCCCCATCTGTTGAACTCCCCCGGTAACTTCACCGCCGCCAAACTGGCCTGGGTGAAGGAGAACGAGCCGGACGTATACAACCGCATCTGGAAAGTGATGCTGCCCGGCGACTATATCGCCATGCGCCTGACCGGCAGTGTCTGCACCACCGTCAGCGGTCTGTCGGAGGGTATTTTCTGGGACTTCCGCACCAATACGCCCAGCCGCGAACTGCTGGAGTATTTCGGCTTCGACGAAACCATCCTCGCCCAGCGCAGGCCCACCTTCGGCGTGCAGGGTACGCTCACGCGGGAAGCGGCGGAATACCTGGGCCTGGCAGAAGGGACCCCCGTCACTTACCGCGCAGGCGACCAGCCGAACAACGCTCTCAGCCTCAACGTTTTCAACCCTGGAGAAATCGCCTCCACGGCCGGCACTTCCGGTGTGGTGTACGGTGTCATCGGCCAGGTGAATTACGACCCGCTGAGCCGTGTCAATACCTTTGCGCATGTGAACCATACGGCGGAAGATCCGCGCCTGGGCGTGCTGCTGTGCATCAACGGCACCGGCATCCTGAACTCCTGGATCCGCCGCAACGTCGCTCCCGCCGGCATCTCCTACGCCGATATGAACGAAGTGGCCGCAGAGGTTCCCATCGGCTCGGACGGCGTGTCCATCCTGCCTTTCGGCAACGGTGCGGAACGCATGCTGGAGAACAGGGACACCGGCTGCAGCATCCATGGCATCAACTTCAACCGCCACGACAAGCGCCACCTCATCCGGGCCGCCCAGGAAGGCATCGTCTTCTCCTTCCAGTACGGCATCGAAATCATGGAAGCCATGGGCCTGAAGGTGGACAAGATCCACGCCGGCCTGGCCAACATGTTCCAGTCCAAGATCTTCCGTGACACGCTCGCCGGCGTATCCGGCGCCACCATCGAACTGTACGACACCGACGGCTCCGTGGGCGCCGCCAAGGGTGCCGGCATCGGCGCAGGAGTTTACAAAGACAACCGCGAAGCCTTCGCCACCCTGGAAAGGCTGGACGTGATCGTCCCGAACCACGAACAGGAATACCGCGAAGCCTACGAGCGCTGGAAACAATACATTTAATCACATAAAAAATTATGGCAAAAGAGTATTTCCCCACAATCGGCAAGATTCCCTTCGAGGGAACTGAGAGCAAGAACCCCCTTGCATTCCATTACTATGAGCCCGAGCGCATCGTCTGCGGCAAGCCCATGAAGGACTGGCTCAAGTTCGCCATGGCATGGTGGCACACCCTGGGACAGGCCTCCGCAGACCCGTTCGGCGGCCAGACCCGCTCCTACGAATGGGACAAGGGCGAATGCCCCTACTGCCGCGCCAGGGCAAAGGCCGATGCCGGCTTCGAGATCATGCAGAAACTGGGTATCGAGTATTTCTGCTTCCATGACATCGACCTGGTAGAGGACTGCGACGACATCGCCGAGTACGAGGCCCGCATGAAGGACATCACGGACTATCTCCTGGAGAAGATGAAGGAAACCGGCATCAAGAACCTCTGGGGCACCGCCAACGTGTTCGGCAACAAGCGTTACATGAACGGCGCCGGCACCAATCCGCAGTTCGACGTAGTGGCCCGCGCTGCCGTCCAGATCAAGAACGCCATCGACGCCACCATCAAGCTCGGCGGTTCCAACTATGTGTTCTGGGGCGGCCGTGAAGGATACTACACCCTGCTGAACACCCAGATGCAGCGCGAGAAGGACCACCTCGGCAAACTGCTCACCGCCGCCCGCGACTATGCCCGCGCCAACGGCTTCAAGGGCCCCTTCCTCATCGAGCCAAAGCCGATGG
>ERZ842401.2770-NODE-2770-length-22866-cov-6.121433_pt1 | contig 22866 bp, 22 predicted proteins | sample MGYA00521270_ERZ842401 | MGnify/ENA primary metagenome ERZ842401 (study PRJEB31892, sample SAMEA3878208) | bioreactor metagenome | biome: Moose rumen | place: Sweden | collected 2011-10 | study: EMG produced TPA metagenomics assembly of the PRJEB12797 data set...
AGGTGAACGCGAAATACTTTATAAAACGGCTGTACCTACATAACAGTAAAGGGGGTGGTGTCAGTCTGGCAAGTGAGAAGTTTGACTAAACAAATTGTACCGGAAGCTGATTTGGGGTATGACTACGAGTGATTTAGCGAATGCTTCCTTGAAAAGGAAAGAAGGGACTAACGTATGTTTTATTTCTTAGTTGCACCATATCTTGTTTATAATGGAATACTGATAGCATCAGCAGTCATCCCGGCTATCTTTCTCATGATTAAGGTCTACAAATCTGATAAGCTGGAACGTGAGAGTCCATATATGTTATGGAGCCTTATCAAGGCTGGGATTTTCTCATCATTGCTGGCGCTTGTCGAAGAGCGTGTGTTGTCGGTTATATTAAGCCTGGCTGTTCCGCAGAATTCCTACCTGTATAACATCATTCTTTACTTTGGTATCGTGGCATTTGCCGAGGAGAGTTCAAAATATCTTTTGATGAAAAGACAGACCTGGAGTAGCTGGGAATTTAATTGCCAGTATGATGGCGTTGTATATGCAGTGTTTGTATCGCTGGGATTTGCACTATGGGAGAATATCAGCTATGTAATGATGTATGGATTTGGAACAGCTATTGTCAGGGCGATAACAGCAATTCCCGGACACGCATGCTTTGGTGTGTTCATGGGGATATTTTATGGAATAGCAAAGCGGCTTGATTATAGAGGAAATAATGGATTATCAAAACTCTGCCGTATACTTGCGGTTGTTGTACCGGCTCTTTTGCATGGTGCTTATGATTACATAGCAACCATGGATTCTAGTAATGGCGAATGTTACTTTGTGGCATTTATTGTCGTCATGTTTGCGGTATCATATTTCCTTGTGGGAAAGACTGCTAAAGAGGACAGGGTCATATATTAAGAACAGTTTGTTGATGGTAAAGATAGCGATGGATGCAGCTTCAAGGAAAGAGAACTACGTTTTCTGCATCTAATAAGTGCCTTGTGTAAATGATATGATGATAGGGTTACCAATATTATTCCGGCTCCTTAGTGGGAGATATGAAAAGCCCCTGTGCATGATGATGCACAGGGGCCAATTATTAAAGTGACAGTGCAGCTTTGTAGCCGCCTTCAATTGCGTGTCTGATTCTTCCGGCTTTTTCCGCGTCACCTATAGTAATGACATCGGGAATATCAGATATTTCAGAATCGAGAATGTTTGATCTTGTTCCAAGAGATATTATGATGTTATCAAAGGAGGCTTTTACTTCATCGCCGCTTTCAAGATTCTTAAACTTTGCCTCGTGCTCTGATACACTTATGAGCTGATGCTTTGCAAAGAATTTGCAGCCTCCGGGTGCAAGTCTTCCCATTACATCTATCAGATTTTGGAAGAAGAGTCCAGGACCAATATCATCAGCCATTTCATAAAGTTCTATCTCGTTTCCTTTTTCCTGTAAAAACTCAGCGGTTTCAATACCGGTCATTCCTGAACCAACAACACAGATTTTTTTGCCTGTGAGCTCTACTTTGCCTGAGAGCACATCAGGAGGTGTTATTATGAAGTCTCCATCAAGCCCGGGGATAGACCGTGGAAGTACAGGAGATGAGCCGATTGAATTTATTATCTTATAGGGAGCTTCTTTTTTGATTGCATCCGCAGTAGCCTTTGTGTTAAGCTTGACCTCAATTCCATACTTATCGATCATTGCGTTATAGTAGTCAATAAGCCAGGTAATCTTATCCTTCTTGGGCGGCTTGTTGGCTAGGTTTAACTGCCCGCCTATTTCAGAGCCTTTCTCGAAAATAACAGGCTTAAAACCACGCTTTGCAGCTACTCTTGCAGCCTCAAGACCGGCGGGACCGGCACCAAGGATAACCACTTTTCTTCCGTTTCCATCCTTTTTGAGAGGAAGATACTGACCTTCTTCGCCGCCTTCAATATTTACTGTGCACTGGCAACGAAGACCATTATCTTCATTAGCAGCCATCAGTGTTTCCATGCAGTTAAGACATGAAATACATTTTCTGATTTCTTTTTCTCTGCCATTTTTTACTTTTTCACCCCAGAAAGGATCGGCAAAAAACTGTCTTGCTGAGCCAACGAAGGATACTCCTTTATTTAGGAATGAGACAGCTGCTTCGGGAGTCCTTATGACGGAGCATGCAATCACCGGTATATTTACAGCCTTTGCAATGCTCTCACCATTGTGCATCTTCCATCCTTCGTCAAAGCCGGTAGGCTCCCACGCCCAGTTCATAGTTTCATAATTACCGGCAGAAACATCCAGTGCGTCAACGCCATAACTTTCAAAAAGCTTTGCCATTTCTACGGCATCATCAAGAACCATGCCGCCATCTTTGCCAATTTCACGCATATATTCATCGGCTGAATATCTTATTATGATGGGATAGTCGCCGCATTTTTCTCTTATCCCTTCTACGATTTCCTTGATTATCCTGACTCTGTTTTCTATACTTCCGCCGTATTCATCACTGCGGTGGTTGGTGTATGAAGAGATAAATTCGCATAGAAGATAACCGTGTGCTGCATGAAGTACTACACCGTCAACCCCAGCTTTCTTCATGCGTATGGCACTGTTTACAAAATCATCTACAGTGTCATGAATTTCATCGACGGTCATTGCATGGCTTGGCATATGTATCAGTTCACTTTCCTGACCACTGGGAGAAGCCATGGAGCCACCGTTTAGAGGAGCAATTCCCTGACAGCCCGGATGATACAGTTCGACAAACAAAAGAGAACCATATCCATGAATTGCATCAGCCATTTTTTGGTATCCTGGTATGAACTTGTCGCTATCAGTGCAAAGATTCCGGAGGTTGCCTCTTCCGGTTTTGCTATTGACTGAAGCTACTTCGGTCATGATGATTCCGCATCCGCCCTCTGCCCTTTTGGCATAAAATGCGATATCCCTCTCTGATACACTACCGTCAAGTTCTGCGTAGTAGTTGCCCATGGGCTCAAACACAAGCCTGTTTGGAACAGTTACATTACCGATTTTCTTTTCCGTGAATAATTGTTCGTACATAGCTACACCTCCTATAATTCATATATAAAGCTTAGTGTAGCTCTAAGTCAATAGGGTAAAATTAAATAGCACTTTCAAAAAGCGCGAAATACTTTATAACCTAGCCACGCTGGCATAACAGCAAATTATCAGCCGACTTCCTGTTCTCTATATTTAGAAGGGGTCATTCCGGTTTTTTTCTTAAAAGCCTTGGAAAAATTATAAATATCAGTGTAACCTACGGCAAAAGCGATATATGAGATTGTGCTTGAGGTGTTCTTGAGCATGTTTTGAGCTTCTTTGATTCTGTAAGTCATAAGAAAATCTTGAATTGTAGAGCCTGTAGCATCATGGAAGAGCCTTGACAGATAGCTTCTGTTAAGACCACAGGCTCTCGAAATATCCGTAACATGGATCTGTTCAGAATACTTAAGATGTATATATTTGATTACAGTATGCACATATTGGAGCTGGAGATTGTCGAAACTTTCCGTATCGCGAAGCGAAAATTCACTAAAGTAATCCAAAAGTTCATATATTTTTGATATACAAAGAAATTCTCTTGTAAAATTTGAGAATATGTCGGATAATATTTTATAGAAGTTATCTTTTGTACTGGTACCACGATCACAAATACTGAAAACAGGGTTGTACTCGTCAATACCGGCATCTTTCAGAACCTCGATAACCCTTGAACCACCAATGTGAAGCCACATATAGGACCATGGATCGTTTTTGTCAGCTATATAGTAAGCACTCACACCTGCAGGGATGAAGAAAATCTGATCTTTATGAACATTATAAACTCTATCTTCGATAGTGAGCTTTCCTTTACCTGAAGTAACAAAATGTATAATGCCACGAGGCCTTATGATAGGACCATAAGAATATTCCGGTTCGCATGCATAGTTTCCGATTTCGTACAAACAAGCGTCTGCATTAGAGTCATAGTCTACAAATGCACAGAAATCAAACCCGACACCTTCTATTATATTCCTAATCATAACCACCTCACAAAATGACAAAATTAAACAACATAATAACATTTTTGAGCCTCAAATATAAGTCTAAACTTATATATGTTCGAACACAAGGTACTAAAGTCAATGTTCTTTCAAAAAATGGAGGGAAAAAAATGAAAAAGAAAGTATTGTCACTTCTTATGTGTACTGCACTTACAGCCGGAATTGTAGGATGCGGCTCAAGTAGCGGAGATAGCACAAGCACACAGAGCAGTGAAACTACTCAGACACAGACATCATCTGATACAAGCTCAAAATCTTATACAACTGACAAAATCACAATCAATATCTGGGACAGCAACCAGCAGCCCGGCCTTCAGGAGATAGCTGATGATTGGACAGCAACATCAGGTGTTTCAGTATCAATCGAAGTTATAGACTGGGACAACTACTGGACACTTCTTGAGGCAGGTGCTTCAGGCGGAGATATGCCAGACGTATTCTGGATGCACTCAAACACAGCTCAGATGTACATGGAGAACGGTATCCTTCTTGATCTTACAGATTATATCGCTGCTGACAGCGCAGTTGAAGAGGATAACTACTACGAAGGCGTATGGAGTCTTTACAACAGTGATGGCAAACAGTATGCACTTCCTAAGGATCACGATACTATCGCTTTGCTTTACAACAAGGCAATCTTTGAAGAGTATGGCGTAGATGTTCCTACAGATGATTGGACATGGGAAGACATGTACGAAGCTGCAAAGGCTATTACAGAAGCTTCAAACGGAGACGTATACGGCCTTGCAATGAACACATCCAACAACCAGGATGGTTGGTACAATGTAGTTTATGATTACGGCGCTCAGGTTATCACAGATGACCACAAGGGCACAACAATCGGATCTGATGAAGGTAAGGAAGCTATGGAAATGGTTAGACAGCTTCTTACAGTTGGTGCACCTCAGTCAGTAGTTGCTGAGACAGGTACAGATTCTCTCTTCCAGTCCGGTAAGGTTGCTATGATCACTCAGGGTTCATGGATGATCAACTCCTTCTACACAGCAGAGAATCATGATGACTATGCATGGGCAATGCTTCCTTATGCTGATACAAATGGAAATGGACAGTGCGATTCCGGCGAAAGATATTCTTGCTACAATGGACTTGGATGGGCTGCTAACGCAAACGTTGAAGATCCTCAGGCATGCTATGATCTTATCTCTTACTTCTGCTCAGAAGAAGGACAGCTCAAACAGGCTGAACTTGGTGTAACAATGGGCGGTATGAAGGGTGTATCTGATGCATTCGCAAGCGCATTTGATGGAATGGATGTTTCAGCTTTCACAAGAGCAGAGGAAGAGGGAGATCTTTTCTTCCGTCCTTACACAAGAAAGACAACAGTTTGGGAAGATGCTCTTCAGCAGGCAGGCGGATTCCTTGATGCTTGGCAGAATCCTGATGATGCAGATCTTATGTCTACAGCATGCGATAATGCACAGAAGATAATTGAAGATGCTATTGCAGCAGAATAAATAGCAAGATAAAGTTATCAGTACCAAATTTATTTTGATAAATAAATGTTTTTAATTTGGTCTGCACAGTAGCAACGTGCTGCTGTGCAGACCTATTAAATTAAAAGGCACTTCAAATTATTTTCATTATGGGAATGAATTAATGTCGCAAGTGTTTGAAATTTGCAGTTTGTGTATAGGAGGGTTATATGAAAAAAAATAAAATGACTCCCTCTCAGAAGCGTCAGGCAATATGGGGATGGGCCTTTATTACGCCTACAATGCTGGGACTTATAATACTTAACTTTTATCCGGCTATATATACTGTATATCAGTCATTTTGTAAGACCGGAGATTTTGGAAAGGGCAATATTTTTGTAGGACTAAAGAACTATCAATCGGTTTTGGCGGCTTCAGAAACATGGCAATCTCTTTGGAATACTGTTAAATACATGATCATAGAGGTTCCGCTTGGCATAGCTATAGCACTTGTGCTTGCTGTTCTTTTGCAGAAAAAACTGGCAGGCAAGACTCTCTTTAGAACTTTATATTTCCTTCCTATGGTCTGCGCTCCGGCAGCAGTAGCAATGGTTTGGAAATGGCTTTACAATCAGCAGTTCGGTCTACTTAATAATCTTTTCCATACCAATGTGGCATGGATATCAAATCCGAACATCGCATGGATAAGCGTTGGTATTATCGGTGTATGGTCTATCATTGGTTACAACATGGTTCTATTTATAGCAGGTCTTCAGGAAATTCCCAAAGACTATTATGAGGCAGCACAGATTGATGGTGCGTCTAGCCTTAGACAGTTTTTTAATATCACTGTTCCGCTCCTTAGCCCTACGACATTTTTTATCATACAGACCAGGATTATCGGAGCTCTCACAGTATTCGACCTTATGTTCATGGTAATGGACAAGACCAATCAGGCACTTAATAAGACACAGTCTATAGTATATCTTTTCTATACATATGCCTTCACTAACAGTAACAGAGGTTATGGTGCAACGCTTGTAGTTGTACTTGTAGTCTTCATTATGATTGTTACATTCTTCCTTCAGAAACTTGAAAAGAAGATGGTTTTCTATAACTAAGGAGGGTCGTATGGATAGTTTGAGTAGAAATTACAGGATTAATAAATTCTTTACATACATAGTACTAATAATAATGGCAATTATAATGATCGTTCCGTTCGTCTGGATGATTCTTACAGCAGTTAAGACCAATCAGGAGGCTATATCGGTCAATCCGTTCTATATCTTGCCGCAGGCCGACTGGCATTGGGAGAATTTTGCTAAGGTATGGAAGAGCTACAATTTTATAACTCTTTATAAGAACACGATATTATTTATTTTCTTCAGAGTGTTGTGCGCCTGCCTTACAGCAACTATGGCGGGATATGCATTTGGAAGACTTGAATTCCCCGGCAAAAAAATCATGTTCTCGCTTGTACTAATTCAGATGATGATACCATCTCAGATATATATCATTCCTCAGTATATAATGGTTTCAAATCTTCACTGGATGAACACGACAGCCGGACTTGTATTTCCCGGTATTGTAACGGCATTTGGTACATACCTTTTGAAGACAAGTTATCAGGGTCTTCCCAAAGATCTTGAGGAAGCAGCGCAGATAGATGGATGTAATATTGGACAGACATTCCTTTTTATAATGCTTCCGCTAACTCGTTCAGCAATGATATCACTAGGAATATTTACAGCACTGTTCGCGTTCAAAGACCTCATGTGGCCTATGATCGTATGTACAAGTGTAGAAACTACAACACTTAGTGCAGGTCTTGCAAAGATGCAGGGACAGTATGGAAGTGATTATCCGACCATGATGGCATCAGCGGTTCTGGCAATTGTGCCTATGGTTGTAATCTACATAATCTTCCAGAAGCAGTTCGTAGAAGGTATTGCAACATCAGGTGGAAAACTTTGATTGTGTAGTACAGGGATTCAAAGAATTCTAAGGCTTAGGATATTCAAATATAAATATGTTATGAGCTGACGGCGGCTGGCTTGTGTCAGCCGCCGATGACAAGATGAGGGTAGTTAAAATTAAAGTTTACAGAACAGGTTCAAGGTATATAAATATATGAGTATAAGATTTGATAGTAATAACAAATGCTTTAATCTAAATACTAAAAACAGTGAATATCAGATTAAAGTTAATGAGAATGGAATGGTACTTCATACATATTATGGCGCACCTACGGGCGGTGATGATATGTCATATCTCATCAAAGAGATAGACAGAGGATTCTCCGGAAATAGCTACGAATGCAGAGACAGAAGAGGATTATCTCCGGATACGCTGCCCTTTGAATATTCAACAGAAGGAGCAGGAGATTTTAGAGTTAATGCTCTTGGAATAGAAGCGGCAAATGGAAGTAGAACCTGCGACCTTAGATATAAGAGCCATAAGATATTTGACGGCGTATATACAATTGACAATATGCCATATGTAAGAGCCGCAGAAGAGGGAACAGCAAGATTTAGCCCCATGAAGGAATCCGGCAAGGAGAGCACGGACGCATCAGAAGCAAGCCTTGAGATAACACTTGAAGATAAGGCAATAGGACTTGAAGTAACCCTTATATATACTGTGTTTGAGGAAAGGGATGTCATAGTCAGAAGCGCACTTATAAATAATATTTCGACGGAAGATATAACGCTTACCAAGGCATCATCTATGGCGATTGATCTTACCAACAAAGATATGGACTATATCCATTTTCATGGACGTCATGCCATGGAAAGGCAGCCTGAAAGAAGGAGGCTTGCTCACGGTATCCAGGCGGTATATTCGAAAAGAGGAGCCAGCAGTCATCACAACAATCCTTTTGTGATTGTGTGCGATAAGGATGCAACAGAAGACTTTGGCGAATGTTATGGTTTCATGCTTATGTATTCCGGCAATCACCAAGAAGAGATTGAAGTAGACCAGGCAGGACTTATAAGAGTAGTCGCAGGAATCGGGTCTGAATATTTTGCATGGAAGCTTGAAAGCGGAAGTTCATTCCAGACACCTGAAGCTATCATGGCGTATTCTGATAAGGGTCTAAATGAACTGAGCTACATCTATCACAGACTCATCAGAGAAAATGTCTGCCCTATTCAATTTCGTGATGTCAAAAGACCTGTCCTTATCAATAACTGGGAAGGAACCTATTTTGACTTCGATGAAAAGAAAATCATGGAGATTCAGGATCAGGCAGCTGATCTTGGATGCGAAATGTTTGTTTTGGATGATGGATGGTTTGGCAAGAGAAATGATGACAATTCAGGACTAGGAGACTGGTATGTAAATACAGCTAAGCTCCCCGGTTCCATCAAAGCGATTGCCGATCACGCTAATAGCCTTAATATGAAGTTCGGACTTTGGTTTGAACCTGAAATGGTCAATGAAGATTCGGATCTATATAGAAATCATCCGGACTGGGCCATAACGGATGAGAACAGAAAGCCTGTTATGGGTCGTAACCAGCTTGTCCTTGATATGTCAAGAAAAGAGATTGTAGATTACCTGTATGACATGATATCCAAGGTATTGGACAGTGCTCATATTGAATATATAAAGTGGGATTTCAACAGATCTGTAACCAATCTCTTTTCAAGGGCACTTCCCTCGCAAAGGCAGGGCGAACTGGCTCATAGGTTTATGCTAGGAAGTTATGATCTTATGAACAGAATACGCACTAACTATCCGGACGTAATGATTGAAGGGTGCTCAGGCGGCGGTGGAAGATTTGATGCCGGAATAATGTTCTATTCTCCGCAGATATGGTGTTCAGATAATTCCGAAGCGATAGATAGGCTAAAGATACAGAAGGGAACTTCTTATGGTTACCCGGTAAGCACAATGGGGGCTCATGTATCAGCGTCACCTAACCACCAGAACGGAAGGCAGACATCTATCATTACAAGAGGAATTGTTGCAATGTCCGGAACCTTCGGATATGAGCTTGATCCACGTAAACTATCTGACGCAGAAAAAGATATAATCAGACAACAGATTAAAGATTTCAACAGATTCTATTTCCTCATTCAAAAGGGAAGGTATTACAGACTTACAGACGAAGCCAAAGAGGATTATTTTGTATCCTGGCAGTTTGTATCTGAAGATAAAGATGAGGTGCTTGTGAGCATGGTTATCACAAATGTTCATGCAAATCCTATTGTTCCTTTTGTAAAACTAAAAGGACTTATAAAAGATGCTGTATACAAGATTGATTATTATAGGACATCTGTTGAAGAAAGACCTATGGAAGCTAATATAAAAGAAGAAAAGCTTGTAGGTAAGACCTATAGCGGAGCGGCTCTTATGAACGGAGGAGTTGCCTTTGATCCAATGTTTGGAGTATATCCTTCAGTACAGGTTCATCTGGTTAAAGCTTGATAATGTATAATTCAATCCCATAAAGCCTATACACAACGTAAAAGGGCGCCTGCGGTCTAAAAGATCCGGGTGCTCTTTTACATTGATACTCAAATTGGGGTATAATAGTGAGCTAAGGGGTATGGAACAAGCTGAAAATGGAGGTTTTAAAACTATGGATTATGAAAAGGCAGCATCGTTTTGGACTGCGAAAAGAACAACTGCGCCGATGGATGAATCGGAATTAAGAGGTGCTATAGACGCTTTTATCGGCAAACATCACGTATGCGCACTTGCAACAGGGAGTGATGGATTTATCCGCAACACACCAATAGAATACAATTATACGGGTGGAAAGTTCTGGATTTTATCAGAAGGGGGACTTAAATTTAGGGGACTTAAGGACAACAAGAATGTATGCCTTGCAATATTCGAAGAAAACTCTGATTTTGGAAGTCTTCACGGGATGCAGATATATGGGATTGCACAAGTCGTTGAACCATTTACAGACGATTATAACAAACTCATAGAATATAAAAAGATTCCCGCAGAGTCATTGAAAAGGCTAAAAGAACCAATCAATCTTATCAAGATAAATCCCAAAGAGATAGATTTCATCAATGCCGATTTTAGGAAGAACGGCTTTGATGCAAGACAGCATCTTAGTATCAAAAACTAATAATTAGTCTATTTTTTGTGCTTGAAATTTTTTTCGATATAAAGGCGTTTGTCAGCATTATCTATAAGCTGTGTAATAGTTGGAACTTCTACCGGCCTATATTCTGCGCAGCCAATGCTAAGAGACAGCTTGCATATCCTCTCAGGAACTAAGTTAAGTGCATCAATCTCAGTGTTTATAGCGTTTTTGAGTTTCAAATCTGCACTTGGGTCTTTGGATACCAGGAGGATGATAAATTCGTCCCCGCCATATCTGCCCACATAATAGTTGCCGGATACTGTATGAGCAACCTTTTTGAGCACATCAGATACATCGACTATAGCGTTATCGCCGGCCAGATGCCCAAAGGTATCATTTACATGCTTGAAATCGTCAATATCTATCATAAACAAAAAATAGTGCATGGAAGGGTTGTATTCTCTAAGCGCTGCATCTGCATTTATTATAAATGTACGCCTGTTAGTAAGACCTGACAAAGGTTCTATGGATATTAGGAGCTTGAGCATGCCATGGTACAGAATCATAGCAGCAAGTGAAAAGCCTATACAGTTAATCGGAATTCTTCTGAAGTAGTATTGTAACAGCCCTGAAATAGCAGGAAGAAGAGGGAAAAAGAGCTGTGATAAATATCTGGAAGTTTCTGACTTTTTCTTGTTTTTGATAAGTCTATATAAAGTTCTGATAGATGAATAGAGAAAATAGCAGTAGATTATTATAAACTGAACTATGAAAAACTTACCCCTTGTATAAGTCAGGTCTTCATCTATTGTAAAAAGAATTCCGGTAGGAATATTTATGAAAGCCAGAACAACATGGGTGATAACTAAAAGAGAGTAATTGAGCGAATTGTTCTTTTCGAGTATAGCAGGATTGTCGGACGATTCGAAGAATATGAACCAAAAGTATCCTGCAAAAGTAGCTGAAACAAAGTATGAAGACTTAAAAAGAAAACTAATCCATACAAACTTTGGGAGGAGTCCTTGATCCATACTGTACCAGATAGTATCTGAGAGCATGAAAACAACAAGGCTCAGGAGAGCTGCACAAAAAGGCCTTCCCTTCATGGAATTCCCAAGAAGTCTTTTGACGGAGAAGTATATAATCAGGAGTAAAACAGAACAAAAGATGTTAAATTCGTTATAAATTGCAATATAAGCAAGATTTTGCATAATCCACCATAATCAATTTCAAACAGTTACGAATATACGCCTATTGATATTATACAATTTCGGCTTAAATTAACCTTAAAATTATGACTTCAAATCAATTACTAAACTCCCGACCTGTTAAAACAGCGCCATCTCTTTGCTGTTATGCAGGTGCAGACAGTTTGGCAAGTAAGAAGTATGTGGAGTAGTATGGATTTATTAAAATGCATTTGTATATGTTATAATTTTTAGTACAGAACCATACTGTTGTCTATCCGTGGGCTCCGATGGTTGAATTGAGTGTGACATGGTGGAGCAATGCTTGTAGTAGTTACAGGAGAGTATATAAGGCAGTGGCCTATGATTTATTCTAAAAGAGCTTATTATAAATCAGTTAACGCCTTTGACGAGAAGAAAGGAATGGTTGAATTTATGAGTAATGTAAATGTAGAACCCTATATTCCGGATGAAGATTACGATAATCCCGCAATGGTGACTGATTTCTATGAATTTACAATGGCCAATTCTCTTTTTCTGCATGGATACAAAGATACCGTGATGGTCTTTGATATGTTCTTTAGAGAGAACCCTGACAGGCAGGGCTATTCAATAAGCTGCGGTCAAAAAAAGCTCATGAAATTCCTGCTTAACTATCATTTTACGGACAGAGATATTATGTGGCTCTTGACTAAGGGAATGAGCAAAGAATTCTGTGAATATCTGCGAAATTATAAATGGAAAGGTGATGTGTATATGCTCAAAGAAGGAACTGTTGCCTATCCACAGGTTCCGATGGTTAGAATTGAGTGTGACATGGTGGGCGCGGTGCTTATAGAAACTTATCTATTACAGACCATGAATTTCCATTCACTTATTGCAACCAAAGCAACTCGCATAACAGGGCTATCCACGCATCAAAAGCGAAACGTAATGGAATTTGGAACACGTCGTGCCCAAGGAGAGTCTGCAGGCAATGACGGAGCATATGCAGCAGTCCTTGGAGGATGTACCGGAACAGCTAACTGCCTTGCAGAGATGAAATTCGGACCGGAGGTCAAAGCTGTAGGAACAGTTGCGCACAGCTTTATTGAGTTCTTTCCATCAGAATTTGAAGCGTTCAAGGCTTACGCTCAGACATATCCGGACAACGTATCATTGCTGCTCGATACCTATTCAACATTTGATTCAGGGCTTCCTAATCTCATAAAACTTGACGACTGGCTTATAGAACAATATCCCGATGATCCGGGTAAAAGAGTCAAAGCGGCTCGCATTGATTCGGGTGACCTTGCACGCGGATACAAAAAGCTCAGAAAGGCCTTGGATAAGGCAGGTAAGTCATACATAAAGCTAGTTGCCTCTAATTCGCTTGATGAAAAGAAGATGGCTAATATGGAACTGTATGAGGATGCTCATTTTGATTCATACGGAGTAGGTGAAAAACTCATTACATCAGCGTCAAGTCCTGTATTTGGCGGCGTATATAAACTCGTTGCCGTCAAAGAAAAGGATGGAAGCTACACCCCGAAAATGAAGTGCTCAGATTCTGCTTCGAAAGCTATTATTCCCGGAAAGCTCATGGCTTGGAGAATTTACGATGAAGAGGATAAAGCCCAGTGCGATATAATATCAATGTATGATGAAACAATAGAAGCTGGTAAACCAATCAAGGTATATAACCTTGATCCCGATGCGTTTGACCCGATGAAAACAATAACACCTGTAAGAGTTGAGAAGATACTCGTACCACATATAGTAAACGGAGAACAGGTAATAGATACCCCATCTATCAAGGAAAGCAGGGAATATATTAAAGATCAGCTTGAGAATCATACCTGGGAATCAGAACTTCGTCCTGAATTTCCACATACGCATTATGTCGACCTTACACCAAGAGTTTATGAGATGAGAACAGCACTTTATGAAAAACTTCATGGGGGAAAGCTGTAATAAGGTTAATTCTAAAGAGACAGAAAGGTGAAGTTTGAGTATTATAAGTTGATTTAAAAACATCCGTTAAGCTATTTATATCCTCGTTAGTTCTATTTTTCTACGTATTCCATAAAAGGAGATACAAAGCCATCAGTGACAAGATAACTATTGTCACTGATTTTCTTCAGTTTATCACTTGAAAAGGTTAGGGTTACCATGTCTTTTTCATTAACCCAATCACAATCCAGGGCAGATATTTTATAACTCATGTTGCCATAACTTAATACCACATATTCACTATCAACAGATACTACATCACATATATATACAGTCTTTCTTATGCTACCGCTTTCAGAGTTATCATCTGTAATTTCTTCTGTAGTTTCTGAGGTTCCTTCTATAGCATTTGTTGTATTCTCTGTATCCTCTGTGGTTTCCTCTATAGCATTTGCTGCGTCCTCTGTAGTTTTCTCTATAGCCGCTTCCTTTGCTACTCCTGCTATTGTTTCGTGAACGGTGGTTGAATCATTTTTTGATGTACATCCGGATACAAACATCCCGATCAATAAAAGACATGCAATTAATTTCTTCATATAATTATTCCTTAAATCTAAAAAGGCTTCTATCTAGAAAAGCCTCTATCTAAAAAACCTCTATCAAAAATTCTATCAAAAACTCTACCTAAAAACTTCTATCTAATATAGTTATCAATATTCCATTCCAGATATAAAGGAATATTAAATGTCGTTGTAGCCTCGCAAAGATTTTCTGCAATATTCTTTCTGGATAGTTTCAATCCTTTCTTTGGCTGGTGTTTTTTGCAGAACTGCTTATAGCTCTTTGCCTGAGTATTATCTGCCGCTTTGACCTCTACCGGAATAATATTGCCGTCATCCTCATAAATAAAATCCACCTCTGCAATATTCCCGGAACGCCAGAAAAAAGGAGCCTTTCCTAATGATTTTAATTCGTTTAGAACATAATTTTCTGCAAAAGCCCCTTTATATCTAATATATAAATCAGACTCTTCCAGTATTGTATTTACTGATACTTTGGATTTTGCACGCAATAATCCAATATCAGACATATATACCTTAAAATACGTTTTATTAGCTGCACCTTCTAGTGGTATTTCCGGTTTTTCCACTAACTCGGCCTTGGTAAGAAGTCCGGCATCAACAAGCCATTGTAAAGCATCCTCTAATTCCGCTGAGCGTTTTCCTTCTTTTACGTGTGAGAAAATAAATTTATTATTCTCTTTTGCCAGTTGTACAGGAGTGGAATCCCAGATCCATCTGATTTTGGGCACATCAGATAGGGGCGCATGCTTTGAAAAATCATCAGCATAGTCACCCAGAATTTCGTTTTGAACCTCTTCGACCTCTGCATAGTCATGCGTTTCAATCCATGTTTTTACAACCTCAGGCATACCTCCGACAATATAATACGCCTTAAGTAATTCTTCCATTGGAGCAGAATATAACTTCGGTATCTCACGATTGGTTGGCCACTTTTTAAAAGTATCAATCAAGTCTTCCCTATTATTTGCAATAACAAATTCCTTGAAACTCATTGGATAAAGCTTTAGTCGATTGACCTTGCCTACCGGGAATGAAATTTGCTTCTTCTTTAAGGCGACTCCAAGTAGTGAGCCTGCGCATATGATATGTAATTTTCTCATATTCTCACAAAAATATTTTAGAGATGTAATAGCTCTGGTACATTCTTGAATCTCATCAAAGAATAGCAATGTCTCCCCGGGAGTGATCTCTGTGTTATAATGACGTTTAAGTTCCTTGATAATCCTGTTAACATCAAAATCATAATCGAATATAGCGGAAAGAGTTTCCTCTGATTCGAAGTTAACATATACATAACTCTTAAAGTTATTATGCGCAAACTCATTTATTATATAAGTCTTTCCGCATTGTCTTACCCCGGTAAGAATTAAGGGTTTTCTATGTGGTTTATCCTTCCATTTTTCTAAATCGTTTAAGATTTCTCTGTACATAGCAATATTGTAACTCCTATCCCTTTTGCAATAATTATAACAAAAGTCCTATGACTTTTGCAATTAAACCCGCAAAAGTCATAGGACTTTTTACGCGCATTTTGCCAATCAAACTTTCTGATTGATACATTCAAGAGCGGTTAGCAATAAACGAATAAGTAATAAAATAAAAATTCTATTGATACATATTTTTATATTCTTTATATCTGCGAAGAAATGTAGATTTACTGATACCAAGCATTTGGGCTGCCGTCATACTGTTTATCTTGTTGGCTTCATAATCTGAATAGATATGCTGCGCCTCAAGAGTATCAATCTTAATCCTTGTTCTGCCTTTATAATTTCCCTTCTTGGCTCCTGCAGCAATTCCTGTATTTCTCTGAGTATCTATAAACTTATGTTCCGTTGAATATAATGCCATAAGCAAATCATAGTATTGCTTTCTATTGCTATTGTTAATCGTAATAGTTGGAGTACTTATAATATCACCATAACAAATTACTTCTAACAACCTTTTGCAGATAACTGCACTTCGATTTCCAAGAACACGGATGGATTCAATTTTCATTGATTTATTTGCAGGTCTATTGACAAAAAGACGATCCCCGGAATATTGCATATCTGTCCTGATAAGCCATTCTAGCTGATTTAGATAATCCATATTATATTCTTTTAAAAGAGCCCATAAATCCTCTCGATTTTTTCCGGGAGCCCGCTCACTTATAAAAACAGGAACTATGTTTTCTCTTTTATAGGAGGCTTTTTTTAAGTCGAGATCTATTCCCGGAATCCCTTGAAAGAGCTTAGTGTCCAATAGCTCTATCACACTATAAATAGGAGTGATTTCGTATGTAAAACTTTCATCTTCCCACTGCGTATATGTAATTTCAGCTACCTTATATGTGAAATTATAGTTATCCTTTAAGCAGATATCTCCCTGTGTTACTAATTCCTTCATACTTATATTACCCTCTGGCTTTAAGCCGATTAAATGATGAAAGTAAGATCTTGTTGTATCGGGTGCTTATCATATGCTTATAAAAAGATCTCTGTACATCATCTATCAGTGGTGTATCATCAATCAACTGTTCAACTTTAGCCATGTCAAGCCTATTCATGACATTAGATAAAGCTTCATTACACGCATTAAATTGTAAACTATTTATTACTTCGAAGTATGAACTCTTTTGACCATTTAATCTAATCTGAGACGTGGGAAACTTATAGATTCTCTTATCTGTTTCCTCTTCTGAGTTGATAATGTTTGCCATTTCTCCTTCATCTGTAAGATTAGGGAAAAGGCATGAGCCATTATCAAAAACTGGCGCCAAAGAGTATTTGTTGTTTTCCTTTAAGAAGCCCCAATTAGCTCCATGTCGGTCGAAATTGCCTAGCAATGCGTCCATTATGTATATTTCCCAAAATGCTGAGATGGTTTCTTTGACGCTTGTCAACTTAGAGTTATCCCTAAGCATCTGCATTATGTCGTCATAATCATACTGATAAGATTCCTTATCCTGATCCAAAGTGCTTTCGCCCACATCGTTAAAGGGTACAAATTGCTTATCGTCAGCGATAAAGTCCTTGCAGACCACTACCTGTTCACCAAACCTATATCCAAGAAGAGTTATATGAGCATTAAATCCGCATATTTCGAATACGTGTGATCCAATAAATTCAGATATATGGTTATTTCGTTTACCGAAAGCTGTAACCTTCTGATATTTGACCATATAATCGGTGCCATTAATTGTAATTCCTTCTTTTCTTTCGGATCCACCATAATATTTATTATTAAGCTTGTATAGCGAAAAATCGATTGCATCTATCATAACTAATCTCCTGTAATTCTATAATGTGAGTATACAATTTCTTAGATGTTGCGTCAATAGAAACCCAATTGATTTATGACGCACCTAACATTTGCAATTGTCATATACCTGTTAGGCGGGGGCGATATTTATGAACATATTTAACTTTTAAAAATCCGGAGGAATAGAGCATGTATATAAGGGTATAACAAAATCCCTAAACGTTACATTCAAAAAACCTAAATGCCACATTCAAAAAAACGGTTGACAATAAACGGATAAGTAATAAAATAAAAATATGGATACGAATAGTATCAAAATATAAATAATGATACTAACAATATCTCAAAGTCCATGTTCAAGGTTCTACATGATATATCTAATACAAACTAAAGTGCTGAAAATGGTGAAATGCAAGATTTTGATGCATTTGCAGATGACTTAATTGCGGAGAAAATTATGACAACATCAAGAATTGCCAGAAAACTTAGGGGGGTACAGGGTTTCCTTATTAGTTAAGAGATTATTTGGCAAGTCTTTAAATATATGTGAATTTAAAACTAATCTACATGCAATAAGGCAAAACAGTTAACGTGCCTGTAATTGCGTGTGGATTTTTTGTTGTCCTCAAATGAGAAGAAGAAATAGAAAGATGAAATAGTAAGAAGAATTAGTGGTAATAAGAAATGGTCAGAAGAAGTAATATGAAAAAGTAGAAAGAAGAAGTAGAAAGAAGAAGTAGCAAGGGGATATTATAAGGAGAAATTAATTTAATGGACAAACTTACAGAAAAGCAAAGCGACTCAACAATGATTCACGTAAGAATCGACAAGGATTTAAAAGAAGATTTTGAATATATACTTGGTGAAATGGGACTATCTGTGACAGGCGCGATAAAGCTTTTTGCCAAGACAGTTGTCAGGGAAAAGAAAATACCTTTTGAAATAAAGACCTCTGAATAGAAGAGGCAAATAACTTGCAAATATATATGTCCAAAAGCGATATACCAAGACTATTTGCAAACGAATCCGCTAAGGGGGATAAACTCATTGTTCCTACTAAACATAGCAATGTTTATAGTTCCCGGACTCTTCTGCGTAATAATACATAACTACCTACGCCATGGAGAGGTTACTACCAAAAGAAGATTAATACTATTTACAATATACTCCATATTAATCAATCTAATAACCTTTGGCATATCATATGTAAGAGGCGTAAAAGGATTCTACTTTGAAGAAATGACATTGTCCTATCGATTCAAATACATGGGACTTGGCTGCGTACTAGGATTTGTAATGCCGTTTATAGTATGCCTTCTAACAGAGGATGTTATAACATTAGGCGGCTTTATAAGATATGCCAAAAGACTTGGCAGTGATTTAAAACGCTTCTTGCCCTATGCAATCTGGGCCGCCAAGGCAGACCTCGGATCAGAGGTTGCAAGTTCGTACCTTAACTGGTTGTGGTGGCTTATAGAACCTTTTTGTATGATGATAATCTACACAATCATCTTTGGAATAGTCTTCAAGGCAAGAGAAGATTTCTTTCCGATATTCATCTTTATAGGCATCACCTTATGGGGATTCTTCTCAAGAAGTGTCAACGGAAGCGTTAATACAGTACGTAATAGCAAAGGCGTTATAACCAAGGTATATATGCCCAAATACATCCTGCTCTTATCTAAAATGTTCGTTAATACTTTTAAAATGATGGTTTCCTTCGGAGTAATACTCCTGATGATGATAGTATTCCGAGTTCCGCTAAGCTTATATATTCTATATGTAATTCCGATACTTATAATTTTGTTCCTGTTTACCTTTGGAATAGGAACGATAATGATGCATTATGGCGTATATGTAAATGACCTTGGATACATAACAGGAATAGTACTACAGATGCTGATGTATCTATCAGGAGTATTCTATTCAGTTGCCAAGAGAATCCCAGAGCCATTTGGCAAAATACTTGAAAGCTGCAATCCGCTTGCATGCATCATATCATCAATGCGAAATGCGCTTATTTATAACCAGGCTCCTGCCTATGGAATATTGGCAGTATGGACATTTATATCATTTATTCTGATAGCACTTGGAATATTTACAATTTATAGCAATGAAAATTCTTATGTAAAGGTAATCTGATATAGATTGAAGAAGAAAAACAAAGGATTAGCATGGCTAAAGATCTCGCGATAGAAGTTAAAGATGTACATATAAGTTATAAAATTCTAAACAATATTTCCATCAGAAACACCCTATTCCATAAAAAGAGCAGAGATGAAGTATTTGAGGCTGTAAAAGGAATCACCTTTGACGTGGAAAAAGGCGGCATCCTCGGAATTATAGGAAAAAATGGAAGTGGAAAATCAACACTCCTTCGCTCTATTGCAGGAGTATTCTCGCCTAACCAGGGAACCATTGATCTTCATAATCACTCGGTTTCTCTAATGGCCTTGGGCGTAGGCTTTAAACCACTCCTAACAGGAAGAGCCAACATCATGCTGTCAGGACTCTTACTTGGATTTTCAGAAAAAGAAATAAGGCAAAGAGAAGAAGAAATATTTGAGGATATGCTTGTTTATACCTTGTTTGTATTGGTCAAGATACACGGAGATAAGCTGGATAATTCAAAGATAGATACTTCGTATGAGGTTGATAAGGATAGAGAGCATTATGGAATATTGTTCAATGGTGAAGATGTATATGCAAACATTGGAGTAGGTATAGGTATTGAGATGGATAGCGGAATTGTTGTGAATGGTTTCGATGGCAAAGTTATAGTTGCAAATGATTGGTGGAACATGGGATTTTTCAAGATAGACAACGGAAATAAATACCCTAAACAGTACAGTTTTAACTTTGACGGCATAGGTACAAGGTATATGCTTCAGGAATTGATGATAATTATTGACAATAAAACTGATGAGAGTACAAGAGTATTTTATACAGAAACAAGTCAAATAGCGCATCTGAGAGATAGAGTTATGAGGAGTCTGACAAAATGAGAGATGTTATACTTGTTACGGCAGGAACTTCTGGTATAGGTGAAGCTATTGTAAGCAAAGCAGCAGATCATTTTAGGGATTTTCAATTCATAGTTGTTTATGGGCATGATGATAATAAGGCGCTTGAATTGGAAAGAGAAATTATCAAAAAGGGGAGGGAGATTACATTTGTTAAATGCGATTTGACAGATATTAATGCAACTTTAAAAATGTGCAAAAACATAAGAAATACGTATTCAATAAAATACTTAGTTCTAAATATGGGGATAGGAACTTATGCGTCATTTGAAGAATATGATTATAATCTCTGGAATAAAGTTATGAATACGAATTTGACAATTCCGGCTTTTATGATACAAAGTTTTCTGGATAATTTTGCTGATAGCGCAAGCATATTATTAATTTCTTCATATGCTGGTGATCAACCATATTCATCAAGCATTGTATATGGTGTATCGAAGGCGGGTGTGAGTTTTATGGCAAGGAATTTGGTTAAGGTATTGGAAAGGTATAATGTAAGAATAAATGCTATTGAGCCGGGTTTTATTGAGACAAATTGGCACAAAACAAGGACTAATGAAAGTAGGGAAATAATAAATAGAAAAATTGCAGTTCACAGATTTGGATATACTGAGGAAATAGCCTCAATTGCTATAGCCGTGCTGGAAAACGAATATATGAATGGGAGTATTATTCCTGTACATGGTGGATATGATTATTTTTAAAATAATTAACAGAAATTCGTTAGTGTAGTCGATTAATCTGATTCCTGATTTTTCTGTAGCGTCAATACAGAAGTTGGTCATAAGTCTCGATGTGATCACAGTATTCTCATTCCAACACACTAAATCCATTGCGATACACGATAAGTCTCATTTATCATACAAGTATTTCAATTGCAATCTTGTAATAAAAATGCTTTTGCCCTAAAATCACCATCAACGCTCGCAGTAATATTTTTAATAGTTTATTGTGGATTGGAAAAATGTGGTCGCTTAGAAAAGGTACCATGCATATAAGCTTTGAAGATTTTCGGCCATAGCGACGCGACATTGTAGATTTGGTCGAAGATTGTTGCAATGTCAGTATACAAGCCAAAAGGAGGCACGTTCATATATAGTAAAAGAAAAATAGAGAATGCTATAAGGGAAGTGGCAGATTCTTTTACATGTGTAGTCATATATGGATCAAGGCAGGTTGGTAAATCATCTATTTGGAGATATGATAAAAAAGTAACGCTTGATGATGGTAACAACAGAGTTCTTGCAAAGCAGAATCCGAAACTGTTTTTGGAGACTCATGGATGGCCGCTTATAATAGATGAGATACAGAAAGCTCCAGAGCTATTGGATGAGATAAAGATAGTCATAGATGATAAGAAACTCGAATGGACAGAGAATGATGAAGATCAGCAGCTTATGTCATGTTCTGTTAGAAAACATTCTTTTTTCTCTGATAAATATTGATAGAACAGGGCTGAAGTAGCGACATTATCTTTATCAGAATAATCAATATTTTCCAAAAGCTGATTTTCCGCTTCGTTTATCTCTCCCCGGTCAATCATATGGAGATAGTCTTCGAGTTTTTTACCTGAAACCTCGAATCCATTATCTTTTTCCATTTCTACCGAAACATATTTCTTGCCAAGCATTAATGAAAATAGTACCCTCACTATTTCCTTAATTATACGCATAATGTAGTCTTTTTCATCCTCAAATGTCATAATGCACCTCCGCTCACATACGACAATACATCATTTTCTATGTCTGTATCCCATTAGCCAAATCACCACCGGATATATCATAAATTGCATCAATGGAATCATCTGTTCAAAACTTCATTAATTCCGCTTCTCTTTCCTCATCTGTACCACTAAATTCGTCTGTTTTTGACATTATATGTGGTGACAGAACCGCTTCACCCCCATTATATTCAGAATATCTACAAGCTGTTCATTCTGCTCTTTCCACTCTTTTCTCTGCCCATTTGAACAAGCTACGATTCCCACCTTCATCGTTTCTCACCCTTTACAAATTCATACACTTTCTCTGACCAGCTCCAGATATCCTTGCAATTATTATCAAGATAGAATGTCTTACTATTTAATTCTTGAGGAATAATTGATTCAAATAATGGTTTTTCCCTTGATGGAATGATAATTGTATCCACCCAATCTGATAGTTTTACCTCATCTTTCCCATTCTGTAATATTAGGGTAGTCTGAAAGCTTTTTATAAAAAACTCCATCCCAGCATTCGGTACATTCATATTCACCTATCTTGATTATCATTTATAACCTCAAACTTCCCACTTGCCAAACTGGTGCCACCCCTTTGCTGTTGTGTAGGTACAGCCGTTTTATAAAGTATTTCGCGTTCTTTTGAAGGTGTT
>ERZ842401.2772-NODE-2772-length-22852-cov-5.707023_pt1 | contig 22852 bp, 7 predicted proteins | sample MGYA00521270_ERZ842401 | MGnify/ENA primary metagenome ERZ842401 (study PRJEB31892, sample SAMEA3878208) | bioreactor metagenome | biome: Moose rumen | place: Sweden | collected 2011-10 | study: EMG produced TPA metagenomics assembly of the PRJEB12797 data set...
GGAGGTGGGCCACATCGACCTGCTCGACACCATCAGCTACTTCGAGGTGCCCGAGAAAGACGCGAAGAAGGTGATGACGCAGCTCACGGGCATACGCTATCACGGCCGCACCGTGCGCTGCAACTCTGAGGATGACAAGGGCGCTGCCAACAGCCCTGCCCCCAGGCGCGAAAAGCCTGCCAGAAGCTCAAAAAAGCCCGATTTCACCGATAGGGACGGCTGGATTCCAGCCAAAGCAATGAAGCAGCACAAGCACGCCGACTGGCGCCAGCTGATGCAGCCCGGTCGCAAGGAGCTGAAGGGCGAAATGCCCGATTTCACCGAGGAAGGATGGGCCCGCCGGAAGCCCCGGAAGAAAAAGTAGGGCCGCAACAGAAAAAATCTGAACGAGTTTTGAAAAAATCCAGGCGAGTTTTTGAAAAATCTCGCCTAGTTTTTTTCTTGTTTGGCCTTGCGCTGGTACTGAGTGGGCGTGAGGCCGGTAATTTTCTTGAAGGTACGGGTGAAATGGCTGCGCGACTTATAGCCGAGGCCCTCGGCAATGGTCTCGTTGGTCAGCGTGCCGTAGTGCTCGAAGTCGGTGAGGCGCTTGCAAATCTCGCGGATGCGGTACTCGTTGAGCAGCGTGTTGAAATTCTTGTTCATCTGCTCGTTGATGAACTGCGACACGTAGCGCTCGTGCACGCCGATGGCCTGCGCCAGACGCTCCACGGTGAGGTCGCTCTGGCTGATGAAGTCCACATCGTCCATCTTCTCGAAGATGCGTTCCTGCAACACCTGACGCATCTCCTGAGAGTTGGGGCTGGCAGCAGCCAGTGCGGCAGCCGTCACTTTCAACTCTGCATGAGGGCTGTCGGGCAAGGCTCTGGCGGCAGGGGGAGATGGCAGCGGGGTTGCCGCCGACTGCCACTCGCCCACCAGGCGACGATTCTGCCTGACCACCGACAGCAGGAGCAGCAACACCAGCACCAGCGCCACACCACAGCAGATGGCGATGAGGCTGCTCGTATTCTTCGCCTGGCTCAGCTGGTTCACCTGCTGCTCATAGCGCTCCACCTCGGCCAGAAACTCTATATGCTTAATCTTTCCGAACTCCTCGGCCGTATTGATGGAGTCCCTCAGATTCATATATTGAAAGCCTGCCCGATGCTGCCCTTCAAGATTACCCGTCTGTGCATAGTAATCCGTCAGTTCCTTATACACCCGGAGCAGGATGTCGCTGGCCCCACGCCGCAGGGCCTGCTGTTCGGCTTGCCGCAGGTAGTCGATGGCCTGCTGCAGGCGGCCCTGCTGCCGGCAGATACGCGCCACGTAGAGGTATTCTGAGAGCGGGGCGTCACTCTGAGCACCCACACCGTCGGCAGAGGATGCCGACGGCATGAGCCAGGCGATGGCCTCGTCGTAGTCGTGCCTGCTGGCAGCCAGCACACCGCGGGCCAGACGCATGGTGGCCTCGTAGAGGCTGTCGTGGGGAATGCCCTCGGCCAGCTCGTAGCGCCGGATGGGGCCGTCCGACAGCCCGATGCTGTCGACACACCAGTTGAGCATCAGCAGGTTCTGCAGCGTGCTCGACAGCGGCCGCCAGTCGTGCTGCTCCAGGCTGACATCGAAGGCCATGTTCAGATACTGGCGGGCATTCTGGAAGTCGTCGTACAGGAGGTAGATGCCTGCAATGTTGTTATAAGTCTGGTGGATGGCTTCTTCCGACATCTGCATGGCGCGCTTGAAGCAGGTGAAGGCCGCAATGTTGCTGAAGCGGGCCTGGGCAATGCCTCCGGCGTTGTTCATGGCATAGGCGCACAGGCGCTTCTGCTCGCGGCTCATGTCGGGCCTGTAGCGGTTGCCCGCCATGGTGAAGCAGGTCATGGCATCGTCCAGCCGCCCCTCGGCCAGCAAAGCGTGGCCCTGCCGATAGAGTTCTTCGAGTGAGAATTTCAAATATTGCTGATAGTCGTGAGGCTGCTGATTCCCCACCTCGTCGGCACTGCTGCCAACAGGGCAGAGGACGAACCAGGAAAAAAGGAGAAAACGCGGGAAAGGGCACCTAAAACGTGCCCATTCTCGAATAGGCACACATTTTGGCCATGCCTTAATGTGATAATTCATCAGAATTCAGTATTTTTGCGCACAAATTTACAACTTATTTTCCATTTAAAGTAACAAATTATGAAGAAATTTACGTTTTTACCCCTTCTGAGCCTCTTTCTGCTCTCGTCAGCGACGGTGCAGGCCCAGAAAGTCTCAGGCAACATCATTGCCCAGCAGCCCAAGTTCAATGTTGAACAGCTGGCCGCACAGGGAATCAACCTGAACGACGTGACTCACCTGGCCGATGCCAACACCGTGACGGGCCTGGAAGCCCACGGCAAGCCCGTGAGCCAGCGCCACTTCAGCGTGGGCGACTTCCGCAACAACACCAAGAAGATATTCCGTGCCGAGGAAGAGGCCGAGGCAACGCAATACTTCACCGTGGCACAGTCGTACCACTCTAACTACACCTTCATCTACGAGGGCGGCGACATCTTCACCTATAATATAGGTATTCAGCGCGAGGGAAACACCGTCACACTGACCAACCTCTTCGACATGGAAGCCCAGAGCGCCGGTTCGTGGGCACAGAGCTTCGACTATCCCGTGCAGGGCGTCTATGACGAGGAGGCCAAGACCATCACCATCCCTTCGGGTACTGTCTGCGGCGACTACGGCGGCTACTACGACGCCATCCTCAACGGCGGCACCGTCAGCGAGAACGGCGTAATGACCCCCTCGGCAGAGATTGTGTTCGATGTGGAGGGCGACCTGGAGCGCATCACCGCCCGCGAGGCCATTGCCGCACAGTACACCTACGGCAACATCCGCATCTACAAGTCGTTCACCGCAGCCCTGGCCAAGGAGGGTGAGGCCAAGCTCATCACCTTCAAAGAGGACTTCGACTTCGGCGAGACCTTTGTCGAGGCTCCTGCCACACGCACCGTGACGCTCATCAACACGGGCGGCGCTGACGCCGACTTCGCCTTCGAGCTGGAGAGCGACGACGACTCCTACACCGTGGAGCCCGAGGCCGGCACCGTGCCCGCAGCAGGCACGCTGGAGGTGACCTTCACCCTGGCCAACGCCAAGGCCGGCGAGTATGAGGGCATTGCCACGCTGACCTACGACACCGGCTCGGGCGAGGACTATCTGGTCTTCTCCATGCTCGGCATCGTGAAGGACTATCCCGACTACAGCGCCATCGTGACGGAGGGTGACATCAGCTTCAAGACCAGTGTGGACTTCCCCTTCGAACTGGCTGAGCTGGAGGACGGCACTGTCGTCGCACAGAGCGGTGCACACGGCGCCTACGGCCAGTCGCAGCTCGATGCCATCTTCACCGTTCCCGCAGGCCAGCTGGGCACATTCTCGTGGAAGGGCATGAGCAACAATAGTAGCAACTGGTATCAGTGCGCCGGCGGCTACTTCATCGACGACCTCGACGTGGCTGTGGCTTCCTATACAGGTGCTAACCAGGACATCAGCGGCAGCGTGCAGCTGGCTCCCGGCGAGCACATCGTCCGCTTCCAGTACGACGGCTACTACTACACCGGCCTGGAGGAGAACAAGCTCTACGTCTACGGCCTCGCCCTCACCACCGAGGAGCTTGTGGCTGACGCCGCCGAGCTGCTCACAAAGGAAATCAACCTGGGCAACTTCGTGCTGAAGACGGATGCCGTGAGTAGCACTGCCAACATTGTGCTACGCAACAAGGGCGCTAACGACCTGAAGGTGAACAGCATCACCAGCGACAACGCTGAGTTCACCGCCGTGTCCGGCACCGAGACAGCCGCCACGATGAAAGACCTCACCATCCCCGTTGAGTTCAACGCCACCACGGCTGGCCAGAAGGTGGGCAACCTGACCATTGAGACCACCGCCGGCACGTTCACCGTCGTGGTGAAGGCCGACGTGATGAATATGCCCGACTTTGCCTCTGTCGTGACTGAGGGCGCAGAGCTGATGACCTTCGACACCGACGACACCTACCCCTTCATCGTGGAGGACGGCAAGGCATGGAACAAGAACTGCGACGAGCCTAACGACGTCTACTGCCAGGCTTCGTTCACCGTGTCGTTCACCATCCCTGAAGGTAAGATTGGCCACATATCCTGGGACGGCGAAGCCTGGGGCGACATCGAAGGCTGGTACAACTATGCCGGTGTGATGATATACGACGGCCCGCGCATGTCCACAGGACAGGCTGCCTATTATAACATGGGCGGCGGTGTCTCGGCAGGCTCGGCAGACTTGGATTCCTTCTGGCAGACCTACCTCGACTGCATTGCAGGCGAGCATTATGTGAAATTCTACTATCAGAAAGGCGGCAATGGCGTGGTGCCCGAGGGCAACAAATATGTGGTGAGCAACATCCGCCTGGTGCTCGAAGACTTTGAGAAGTACAACGCCGAGCTGCAGCAGGACGAAGTGGAGTTCAAGGAGACCTATGTGGGCCCGCAGCGCTACACCACCGCCACCGTCACGCTGAAGAATACCGGCTCTGAGCCCCTCTCTGTGCTTGAGATTCCTTCTTCTGAGCCTTTCTACGGCGTCGTGCCCGAAGGCTACTACAACAACGCCACCTTCGGCAACACGCTCAGCGTCGAGCTGTGGTTCTACCCCTCAGAGAAGGGTGAGTTCAGCGATGACCTGACCATCAAGACCACCGCCGGCGACTTCACCGTGCACTGCAAGGGCACGGCCAAGAGCCAGTACGACGAGGGTATCATCTACCTGGGCGACTTCGAGGATGACGCCTACAACTGGACTGCCTACGATGCCGACGGCGACAAGAACTGCTGGAACCTGGGCACCAACATGTGGGGCACCTACCACGACGACGGCTGGTACACCCACACCGGCAGCCAGTGTCTGGCTTCTGCCTCCGACTGGTACACGCCCGACAACTGGACCTTCTCGCCCGTCATCACCATCCCCGAGAGCGGTGCTGAGCTGAGCTACTGGGTGGCTGCCTTCAGCCCCTACAACTGGCAGGAGCACTACAGCTTCTACATTGCCGAGGACGTGAGCGACCTGGAGGCCGTGAAGGCTGCCGGCGCCATCATTGAGGAGACCATGGAGGAGGCCCAGGGTGCCCGCGACGGCTGGCTGGAGCGCACCTTCAACCTCGACGAGTATGCTGGCAAGAACATCATCCTCTGCTTCCGTCACCACGACTGCAGCGGCCAGTACCTGCTCCGCCTGGACGACGTCATCATCACCGGCGACGTCACCACTGGCATCGCTACGCCTAACCAGAACAACGCCTACAAGGCCGAAAAGACCTTCTTCAACGCTGCCGGCGTGCGTGTTGACCAGCCCCAGAAGGGCCTGAACATCATCCGCAAGCAGTACGAGGACGGCACGGTCAAGGTCTTCAAGGCTATCAAATAACAAGAGCTAAATGAAACGAATATCCATTCTCTTATTGGCATTGCTCACCCTTTGCGGGGTGGGCAATGCTCAGATTAGCGGCCTCAGCATCGGCTATTGCTCCGGCCAGCAGGGTGCTAATCCCTCTGGCTACACCTCTACGACGAAGGGCGACCAGGTCAGCGCTGCCATCTTCGTGCCCGCTGACCAGGTAGGCGTGTATGCAGGCAACCACATCGACGAGATTAAGGTGGGCCTGGCCAGCAAGCTGAACATCGAGAGCCTGGAGGTGTGGCTGCGCAGTGAGCTCAACGGCGAAAACCTGGCCTCAACAACGATGGAATCGGCCAATTTGGTCAAGGGATGGAACACCGTCGCCCTGGCGGAGCCCTTCAACATCACCGCAGAAACCGAGGGCCTCTACATCGGCTACACCTACACCCAGAAAGGCACCAGCAAGGCCATCGCCATCGTGGAGCAGCCCCAGGCCAACGCCCTTTGGGTGAAGCTAGGAACAGAAGCCGAGTGGGCCGACCGCTCTGACGAGGGCACCCTGTCGCTAGAGGCACTGGTCTATGGCGACAACCTGCCCAAGTACAACCTCTCGCTGGTGAGCATCGGCGTGCAGCCGGTCTATGTCGTCGACAAAGGAACGCTCGACATCACCGCCACGCTGCGCAACGTGGCCGGCACCACCATCACGGGCTTCGATGCCGTCTGCCAGATTGAGGGCTACGACGACACCTTCACCACCCACATCGACCAGACCATCGCCTACAACGAGCAGGCCACCGTGCAGTTCACCATCAGTCCCACGGTCATCACCAGCAACGACCCTGACCACCAGACGGTCGTCGTGACCATCACGAACCTGGCCGAAGGGGCCGACGAGGCCATGAGCGACAACACCCTGAAGGCCACGTTCCAAGTGGTGAACCACGACTTCACCCGCGTGCCCCTGGTCGAGGAGTTCACCACCGAGAAGTGCAGCAACTGCCCCCGCGTGGCCTCCTATCTGCATACCGCCGCTGAGGACGAACGCTTTGCCGGCCGCTTCAACAGCGTGGAACACCACGCCGGCTACTACACCGACCTCCTGACCATCCACGCCGATACGGAATGGGAGTGGTTCTACGACAACGTCTACGCCCCCGCCATCCTCCTGGACCGCGCTCCAGAGTACGGCGACGCCTCGGGCACGGCCATCTTCAACCCCACGTCGCAGACCGCCTTCAACACCTACCTGCAATACGAGCTGCTGAAGCCCGCCTTCGTCAGCCTGAAGATTCAGGTAGACCCCGACGAGGAGAACAGTCAGCTGCACATCAAGGTGACGGGTGAGCGCTCGAAGGCCGACCTCACCGTGAACCCGGCCCGCATCACCGTGATGCTCACTGAGACCAACCTCACCACCACCAACCAGGCTGGCTATAGCGGCGAATACGTCCACGTGAACGTGGGACGTCGCGTGAACAACACCTGGGGCGACATCATCGAGTGGGACGGCGACCAGTACACCTACGAATGTACCCTTGCCAACAGCGGCAACTACGTACAGGAGAACCTCGGCGTGCTGGCCTTCATCCACGACGGCGACACCAGCGACAAACTGGCCTGGGAGGTCTGCAACAGCGCTGCCATCACCGCTGCCGACTTCGGCAACACTTCGGGCATCAGCCAGCACAACATCAGCGGCGGCAAGCTGCAATACTACCTGCCGGGCGGTGCCCCCGCCCCCACCCTGCGGAAGGGTCTGAACATCGTACGCGAGCCTGACGGCCGCGTCCGCAAGGTGATGTACTAAAGGTCATTAAAGATTTAGGCACGAATTTCACGAATTACACGATTTCATCTGCAAAATAAGTCGTGTTAATTCGTGAAATTCGTGCCTAAACGCCTGGGTATCCACTATCTGAGGAACTTCCTGACAATGGTTGAACCATCGGTCATGGTAAGGGCCACGGCATACACACCCGAAGGATAGGAAGACAGGTCGACACCATTCTGTGGAACAGCATCCAGTCTGCGCAGAATCATACCGTTAGCCGAGAAGAGGCTGACTGCGGCAATCTGGCCACTCAGATAGAGACGATTGCCAGAAACCGACATGCTGACCACGGGCTTGACAAGCCCCTTGATGGCCGTAGCAACGTCGGTGGCCACGTGGAGCATCAAAGGCTCGCTTATCTGGCCGTAAGCTCCGCCATCGAACACCATCTGCCCGTCCATGAGATACTGACTGCCCGTCTCGGCATCATAAGCCACGAAGTGAATCGTCTCGCCAGCAGCCACCGTGCCGTGCACGGTCAGGAACTGCATATTCTGAACAGCCTGGGATATGCCACGGCACTCATCGCCACAGAAAGCAGCCACCAGCAGGGGCATTCCTTCGGAGTCAACAATATCGGTCTGCACAATCATGGTCATCACATCGGCATAGAGATGTGCGTCGCAGCTCCAGGGAGCAGCGGTCTTCAACCGGCTCTCTGCCACAGGCTCCACGGCGGGATAGCTCGTAGGATAGCAGAAGGTGACATCGGCCCCCGACTTGTACTGATAGGCAGTGCCAGGCTTCATCACGGTGAGCGTGCCCGTCCACTGGCCATCCTTGTAGTCAGCAAATTTCTCCTGCCCCACAATACGGTCGTTTTCCGAAGCCTTGAGATTAGCCATGGCATCAGTCACCGTCATGGCGCTAAAGGGCAGGTAGCCAATCCAGTTCCAGCCTTTGTGGAGTGTCAGCGGATAGTCGTCCGAGAAGCACCAGGCACCTTCGGGGCTGGCGTAGTCCTGCTCTGCCGAGAGCTGCATTCGATAGCCTTTCTGAGGTTCCAAACCGGTCAGATTACCGACGATACCATACTTGCTATCCCGTACCAGCTCCTGAGTGTCGCTAAGCAGCCGCTGGAGCAGTTCGCCCACCGGACTGATGAAGACAGAGAGGTCGCGGGTGTTCTCCGTGTTCTGCGATACCCAGTTCCAGTTATTGGCCAGCTGCAGCTGCAACGATTTTTGCGGAACGGTTATCACCTTGGCAGCCACGGTTTCACACTTCGTCTCCTTGGCCTTACTTGTGGCGAAGCGGACATTTTCCAGGCTGAGCGTGGCGTCGCCGGCGAAATCAGAGGCCGCAGCCAGCTTCACATGGAGCAGTGGCCCTGAAGAGCTGGCCAGTGCAGCATTGGTGAAGGTGAAGCAAGCCACACGCACCACATTGGCCGACAGATAACTGCAGTCAAAGACATGGTCTCTTGCCCATCCATCCATCAGCTGCACGTCGGGCAAGCCTTCACTGTTGGCCGGCACCGAAAGGCCCTCGGGCAGCACCAGATCCATCTGAAACGACACGTAATCCTGCTCCAGGTTCACGCCGACGACCATCTGCGTCGTGGTTCCCGGACGCACAATCTGGTTATGGAGCACCACCTCGTCGGCTGCCCTGGCGCCCCCCAGCACTCCGAAGAGTGCCAGGGTGCCCAAGAACAGACGGCGGTTGGTCTTTGGAACAATCTTCATCATTTAATCACGATTTTCTTGCGGTTAAGAATGTAAACACCGGCCTGTTCCACATAGATGCGGTTCTCGCCAGCCTGTAGCTGCAAGGTGCGTACCTTGCCGTCGAGAGAGACAAGGCTTGCCGTGGTGGCGCAGGGCGACCAGACCGTGAGGGCATGTCCGTTGGTACGAACCTCCACACCTTCGACAGGCTCAGGGGCCAGACCGTCACCCAGGCTAAGTCCGGCGATGGCAGTGGTCGTTTCAGAGAAGCTCACTACAGCCTGCGTGGCGGGCACGAGGAACTCCTGTCGGCTCTCCATGTCAATCAGCGTAGCGTTGTCAACCTGCACCAGATACTGTCCCATCGGGTTAGCATCGGCAGCCTCCAGCGTGATGCGCACCACACCGTCGGCCGTGCCGCGGAAGCCCCTGTTCGTCATCGAGGCGGCCATCAGGCGCAGACCGCCATTGCTCACAACATTCACCGAGAGGGCGTGGCTACTCTGTGCGCCAGCCATCTCAATCATGGGCTGACCGTCCTCGTCGCAGGCAATAGTCAGGCCGGCGGGCAGGAAGAGGTCGCACTGGAAGGCAGTGTACAGCTGCATGTTGGTCAGCTGCAGTTCCACCGTCTGGCGTCCGCCGGCAGGCATCACCACGTCGTCGAGGAAGAGCCGGTCCTGCGTAGTGGCCGGAGCATGCCGCCGGGCAGCAGCAAACGGGTCACGTCCCAGCAGGATGTCGACAGTGGCAGTGACGTCGGTCACGGTAATCAGACCGTCCATGTTCACGTCGCCTGGCTTCATCTTGAAGCGCTCCACATACTGCTCCATCACCTGGTTCACCGTATTCGTCACGTCGGCAATACTTACCTCACCGTCGCCATTGCTGTCGCCCATGGGGAAGTCCTTCACCGACATATGGCAGACATAGTCGGGAGCAGTGAAGTCGAACGACTTCGGTCCGGAGATATGAACATTCTTCACCTGAAGCTCGAAATCGCCAGCCTCGTCGAGTGTGCTGACGGGCAGCACCAGCAGCTCACCATCGTTCTCCAGGAAGCTGTTCCCATCCTGCGAGTAGACCATCACACGGATGGAACCGTCGGCACGGCGTGCTGCGGTAACCGTGTGGCCATTGCCGCGCCCCGTTATGCTGACGCCGTAGCTGCCGTCCCACTCGTTGGGCATGGCCAGTCCCTCAGGCAGGTACACATCGAACTGGATGCCCTTGGCATCGTCAGCATTGTGCATCGACAGGGGCACCGTCAAGTCGGTCTCGACAAAGGTGTCGTAGCTGTCGGCGAGCGTGATGTAGTAGTCGTTCGACATGATGATAATCTCTATCACCTGCGTCAGTCCACCGTCCTGCGTCCGGGCAGTCACCGTCGTGCGGCCGGGAGCCACACCCGTAACCACGCCGTCGGAGGTCACCTTGGCGACGTTCTCGTCGGCCGACGTCCAAAGGATGGTCTTGTCAGAAGCATTGGTGGGATAGACCGTTGCCTTCAGCTGTCGGCTCTCGGCCTGTCTCAGACCCACCTCCGTCTCAGTCACACGCAGCTCCTTCACGGTGATGGGGCCGTCGACGTTGAGCAGCACCTCGAACGACGAAGCGTCGGTGACGCCCGGAGTCTCATAAGAGCCGTCCACCAGCTCTGCGGTGACATCCTGGCCATTGAAGAGCACCTGCCTGATGCTCACATTCTCGTCGGGCGTGATGTGGAAGGTGACGTTCTCGTTCTCCTGCACATACAGGCTCGAGCCGTCCTTCACCGAGGCACCGCCCTGCTGGTCGGCAGCAGGTGCGCGGCGGCGGCCACGGGCTCCGGCAGGAGTCTCCTCGTCCTCGGCAGCACTGCTGCTGTAGCTCAGGGCAGCACCCTCGTCGAGCTTCACGTCGATGGCCTTACGCATCGACACGAACTCGCCCCACTGGGCAGCCGTCAGATAGTCGTTGAACGTACCGGTGGGAATGGAGAGCACGCAGCGGTCGGTATGCACGCGGTAGAACACATAGTCGCCCAGATCGGCAGGCTGCAAGGCCTCCACGGTGAGGTTGGCCAGCTTGCGGCACTCCTGGAAGGCACGCTCACGAATCCAGTTCAGGCTCTTCGGCAGCGTCACCGACTCTAAGCTGCTGCAACCGCTGAAGGCATAGCCCTCGATGGTGCCGAAGTCGGGACAGTCGCTCAGGTCGACCGAGCGCAACGACGTACAGCCGTTGAAGGCATAGTCGCTGATGGCCTGCAGCGACGCGGGGAACAGCACATTGACCAGGCTGGAGCAGCCCTGGAACACGAAGTCTTCGATACGCTCCAGATAAGGGGGCAGGAGGACTTCCGTCAGCGACGCGCAGCCAGAGAACGTGCTGCGGGGAATCATGTACAAGTATTCGCAGTCCGAGAAGTCGACCCGCTCAATGCCAGAGCAGTTCTCGAAAGCGTTGCCGTCGTTAGACTGATAATACTCGGAACCGATGAACTGATAGAACTCAGGATTGAACTTCACCGTGCCGTAGAGACTGCGGCAGTTGTTGAAGGCATAATCGCCGAGCGAGACAAACGTATCGGGGAACGTCAGCTCCTGACTGAGCGACGAACAGCCGTCAAACGCGTATGCACGGATGACCTCCAGACGATTGTTCAGCACCACCTGCTCCAGCGACAAGCAACCCTGGAAGGCACTGGTTCCGATGGTGGTCAGATTCTCAGGAAGCGTCAGCGTACCCTTCAGTGACGTACAGCCCTGGAAGGCGCCTTGCTCAATGACGAGCAGCTCGCGTGGCAGCACCACATTCATCAGCACCTTCTTATCGAGGAAAGCATACTCAGGAATGACGCTCACCTCGGCATCGCTCAGGTCGAGGTCGTAGAGCAGCGTCATGTTGGAGCGCATCACACCGAAGTCGACGACATTCAGCGGGCCGTGTACCTTCAGGTGGGTGACGGTGCCAGGAGCCACACCCCTTTGTTCCATGATGTCGATGGCCAGGTTGCCTTCGGCAGTCACGGTAACATCGGCATGCACCTCCGTGTCCAGAATGGTGAGGTCTTCCCACACAGGAGTCTGCTTATACACCGTGGCACAGCCTTCGGGCACAAAGGCAGCCGCCATCTGCCCGGACAAAGCGTTCTCGCCCAGCGCAGGGGGAACGGCAGCCCCGCTACGGAGGACGGAGAGCGCCGTCCCCCAGAAAGCATATTCGCCAATGCTGTTCAGGGTGGCAGGCAACTCCAGCACACCACTCAGCTTGTTGCAGTCCTGAAAGGCACACCTGTCGATGGTCAGCAGCGTCGGCGGCAGCTTCACGCTCTCCAGGGAATGGCAGCTGCAGAACGTGTATTCGCCAATGCTCGTGATGTTCAGTTTCGACATGTCGATACTCCTCAGCTTGGGGCACCAGCCGAAAGCATAGCCTCCGATGCTTTCCACACCATCAGGCAGCAACACCTCCTCCAGTTCCGAGCAGCCATCGAAAGCCCCAGAGCCAATGCTCACCAGTTCCGAGAGCTGGCTGAGGTCGGCGCGCCTGATCTTTGTGTTATAGAAAGTAGAACCGCCAATGCTCTGCAGGCTCCTGGGCAGGTTGACGGTGGTCAGTGCCTGACAGTCGTTGAACGTATTATTCAGCGCAGTCAGACCCTCGGGCAGCGTCACCTTCACCAGCTTCCTGCAGCTGCTGAAAGTGCTCTCCAGCGTCCTGAGGTTCGGGTAGCCACTGAGGTCAACCTCCGTGATGCTGGTCTCTGTAAACACGTCGCCCAGCCGCGTCAGTGTGGTGGGGAACTTCACATTCTCCAGCGTCTGCACCTTGTAGAAGGCACTAGAGACCTCCTTCAAAGCCGTCTGGCTCAAGTCTGCCTGGCGCAGCGAGGTGAAGGCAAAGGCCCGCTCATATATATATTCAAGGCCGTCCAGCTCACTGAAATTCACCTGGCTCAGGTTAGTGCAGCCAGCGAAGGCAAAGCCGCCGATGGTCTGGGTATTCTTCGGCAGGCGTATGCTGGTCAGCGTGCGCTTGCCCACGGGATTGCTCCAATCGGCGCTGGTGCAGAAAGCCTGATAGGGCACATAGCCACAGTCGGCCTGCCACAGGTCGACAACAGCCAGTGCCGGCATCTTGTCGCGCATGGTATAGAAGTCTTCCTCCGAGAGCTGCCCGCCAGTGACGGTCAGCCTGGTCACCATCTTCAACTGCTCGTCGCTCAGCGAGTTGGCAAGGCGCATGCCCTCGTCGAGGGCGATGGCCACCTCGCTGTTCATGGCAAAGGTCACCTCCAGCCTGGCAGCGGCCTGCACATTGGCCACGGTGAGCACACCATCGGCCGAGACCTGACCAGTCACATCCTCACCATTCAGCAACACCCTGCCCAGCTCATAGCAGGGCGCAGGACGGAGGCTGAACACCGCATCCTCGTTTTTCCTCACCATGACGGTGGTCTGGGGCAGCAGCGTGGTGTTCTTGTACTCCACCGTACCGTTATCGCCGGTTTCAACAGTGTAAGTCACCACATCGCCCAAATCTCCGCTCTCGGCAAAAGTGACACTGAGCGTAGCGTGGGCCGTGATGGCCGGTGTGACGTAGGTGGTACCGCCATTCTGCACAACGCTCTCCTTGCCATTGAAGGAGACGGCGCTCACCACCTTGCCCGTGGCGGGTTCCAACGTGAAGTTCAGCGTTGTCAGACTGTCGACGGTTAGCGTCTGCGCAGCAGTATAGACTATCGAGCCCAGCTTCACCCCGCCCTCACCGGCAATCTGCAACTGAAGGTTAAACTGGTTGGGGGCAAAGGCCACTTGCAGTTTGCCGTTCAGCTGACTCCCCGCGAGGGTGAACTGACTGTCTGTAAAGGCAATGGCCGTACCGTCGAGCATCACCGAGACAGCATGATAACCGGCATTGGGCACTATCTGGAAGGTGGCCGACGTGCCTGTCGGGAAGTACGTCGTTGTGCCTGCCAGCACCTGACTGCCGGCACGCAGCCTGCCCTCTGCACCCACCACGACCTGAAGGCCATACTCCTCTATCTTAGAAAAATATCCCCAGCCATCAGCCTGACTATAGGCGTCCTTACAACCAGCGGGCACATACAGCACGCAATTGTCTGCATCCACAGAATTGAAAGCCTTCGTGTTGGCCTGTATCGGGGTGTTGCTGCGAGCATAGAGTTTCTCCAACGTACTTGGAACCACATATTCGCCAAGATAGCTCACCACGGAAGGAATGCTCAGCTCCGTTATCGTCGCACCCTCGAAGGTGCGCAGGTCCAGACCATAAGAACCATATTCCGGCAACAACACAGATGTGGCTTCACCAAAGATTCCCTGTGAAATAGTCTGTGTCAGGCGGCACTGGCTGAGGTCAAACTCACGGACGGAGGAACCGCTGAAAGTGGCACACCACCCAATGCCATAGACCGATGCGGGGAGCACCAGCTTGGCAGGCAACGAAGAACAATTATTAAAGCACTCGTTCAGGGACTGTATGTTGTTGCCAAAGGGGAACACCGTCAGGCCGTAGCAATTGTTAAAGGCAGAATAGCCGATTTCCTTCACGTTCTCACAGCCTTCAACCGTTACAAGATTGACGCAATTCCAGAACGCACTTTGTTCAATAATCGTTACCGTGGTGGGCAGTACGACCTTTTTCAGCGTCTGTTTATCGTAGAAAGCATTCTCAGGCACATTGTTGATGGTCGTCCCACTCAAATCAAGTTCTTCCAGCATGTGCATGTTGTTCTTCACCACACTCCAGTCCTTCGTGTTCATCTTACCATTGACCTTCAGGGTGCGGATGGTGGCAGGGTTGCTGCCCATGGCTGTGATGAGGTCTTTCAGTTCCCCGCCATTAGGATTGTCCACCGTAATCTGGTTGGGTGAGTAGAAGACCGTCTTCACGATGGTGTTTGCCGTAACATTGCTCAAAGTGTAAGTGTTGCCGCTGATACCACTGGTGACATCAGCTCCACCGACAGAGAGCGACTGCAAGTTAGAGTCACCATAATTAGCCAGCGAGAGTGTAACGCTCTTACCTTTGACCAAGGTAAGCGTAGAACCATCCTCAAAAGTCAGGCCACCGAAGCCCACCGTACCGAAGCCTTCCTGCTGGAAGCTGATGGTGGCCACGCCGGAGGCATCGTCAGAGAAGGTGACGGCAATCGTCATACTCTCATTGAGAGCAGCAGTGGAGAACACTGTGCCTCCGTTCTTCAAGGGTACATCGTCGCCACCCATGACCACCTGCCTGACAAAGCTCCCACTGGCAGGCTGCAACACGAAGTTGAGCACCGTACCGCCTTCAACCTGTAGGGTGGTGCCGGCAGTATAGGTCTGCCCCTGAACAGTATAAGAGCCATTGCCCGTGAGGGTGATGTCAACATTAAGCTGTTTGATGCGGAACACGACATCCAACACACCTATATCAGTCGTAGCAGGAATAGTGAAGGTGCCGTCGGCAGCCACAGAAAGAGCCGTGCCGTCCAGCTTCACACTCTCCACCTCATAGCCTGCCTGTGGCACGGCCTTCAGAGTCAAGGCTGCACCCGGCGTTTTCATACAAATGTCGCCATCAGCATAAGCGCGGTCATCCCACACCACAGACCCCTCACCCGCGATGTTCACCTGGAAGCCCAGCTCCTGCATGCAGGAGTAGACATTCGCCCAGCCGTTGGCTATGGCGTAGTTGCGCTTAGACCCCTTGGGCACGTAAACCTTCAGCGGCCCGGCGTCGCTCTCTAAAAACGGGACAAACGTATATTCATCACCGTCAGGAGGTGTGGCAGACTCGACATACAACGCCTTTAATGTCCTGGGAAGGGCATAACCGCCCAGGGAGGTCACTGCCTTGGTCAGCAACAAGCTCTCCAACCCTTTGTAAACCCATTCCTGGGCAGCCTCGTCCCAAATTTGATCCACGCTGAAACACCCCCACTCAAGACGGATGTTACCCTGGCTGGGCAGCAACACCTCTTCCAGATTGCACATATTAGAAAAGGCCGAGCTGCCCAGCTGTTCCAGGACGGAGCACGCGGTGAAGTCCAGATGCGTCAGGGACGTACAGCTGGAAAAACTGTTATATCCCACATAGCGCAATGCAGCGGGAAACACCACCCTTCCCGCCTCCTCGGTCCGGTTCCCGAATGTCACCGATTCCAACCTGCCACAGCTGTTGAACGCCTCATCCTTGATGTAGGAGATATTCTCCGGCAGACGAACGATTTTCAGGTTTTCCTTACCTGCAAACGTCTTGGCAGGAATTTCTGTAACATTGATTCCCGAGATGTCAATACTCTCCAGCTTCGACATCTGATTCTTGATGAGCAGGAAGTCAGCATCGCCCAGCACACCCGTCACCGTCAGGTTCCTGATGGTGCCGAACTCAGTGTCAGAGACGCCTTGAGCCTCAAGGGCATCCCAGAGCCCTCCCGCCTGAGTAACGTTGACGGTGACCGTCTGCGCCGCCAGGGGGACAGCAAGGATAGTTGCCAGCAGCACCATCCAAGTTCTTGTCAATAGTTGTTTCATAGCGTTATAATGATTAAATGTAAATATATATTGTTAATATTTCTCTTTCAACAGCAAGTTCACCGCAAGGACCACATCGGTGGCATCCACCAGACCGTCACGGTTGAGGTCGGCCTGCTCCCGCTGGCAGTCCTCCGGCTCCTGTCCTAGTGCGTATGCCACGATGGCCACTACATCGACAATACTGATATATCCGTCGCCATTGACGTCGCCCAGCGACCCCCATACCTCCAAAGAAGAAGCTGAAGCCGAGGCACAGTTCCGCTCGTCGGCAGTACTCAGCACAATGCCATCAACGCTGATGGTGGAGCCAACACAGGTCTGATTCTCTGATACATTATTATATAATATAGAGAGCACATCGCCACCACCTGGATTGATGGGTGTGTTGCTCATGGAGTAGACATAGAACCGACAGGTGACCGAGTCGGGATGGGTCACCACAACCTGGTGGCCGGCAGCACGCCCGGAGAAGCTCACTGAAGTTTCGGACGTCACCATACCTGGCTGCCAGTGCACGTCGAACTGCATGGCCACCACGGGAGTGGTGTTCTGAAGGCCGATGTTCAGCTGATACTGCTCCGGCTGGCCATCCTTCAGCCGCCCGCCCAGCTGCAGCTCGTTGGTGATATAGGCCGTACCACACAACGCGACTGTAACCATGGGGGTATCAGGGTCGTTGGTGTAGATGAGCATGGTTCCTGAGAAGGGGCCTTCGTCACTGGCCTGATACTGCACGGCGATGGTGGCGGCTGCGCCAGGAGCAATCGTTTCAGACAAACTACCCGAAACAGAGAAAGCACTGTCAGTGAATACGATACGTTCAATGACCAGCGGCTGCTCACCTGTATTATTAAGAGAGACGGAAGCTGTGATGGGCCGCTCCATTGGCATGCGCCCGAAGTCGGCCAGCGTGTCGGCTTTTACTTCCGGAGCTGCAATATGCACTTCGCCGCCCTGATAGCCAGAAGTCATGTCGCGCCCGTCGGTCGTGCTCAGAATGACATCTTCAGGCGTAAGAGGATATGTTCCACCCGTCCCCACCAACTTTAACAGGAAGGAGAAGAGTTCACCACTGCTCTCCTTTAAGGCCACGTTCGTCGGTGAATAAACGAAGAAGGTGAGGTTTTGCCCGCCCGGATTTGCCATTACCACATGACCGTCGCTTCGCTGGGCATTCATGGTGGCACTACCCTCCACATACTGCAAGGCGGGGGGCAACAGGAAGCTGCACTGTGCTGCCACCAGCGGCTCCATGTTCTGCACACTGACGCTGATGGCCACCTCGTCGCCAGAACCGCCCGAAGCACTGCCTACTGCCAACTCGTTGACGGAGAAAGGCTGCGCAACGACACTGAGAACCGGAGCCGCACCCACGCCGTTGGACATGACGGTGACACTGGCTTGCTCGTCGCCAGGCAGCTCCGGGCTGTAGCTAAGCGTAAATGTCTGCATCTGGCCGGCCGCAATCGTTGCCGTCAGCGGTGACACGGAGAGGCTTGTGGCAGAGCAGTCAAAGCCCGTCACCTGCAAAGGCTCGTTGCCAGTGTTCGTCACGGCAAAGGGCTTGGTATAGGTACTGCGAATGGGGATCCGGCCAAAATCGACAGCCGCCTCTCCAATGGTAGCCTTCGGGCTGAGAATGGTGACGACGGCGCTAGCCGGCGTGCCGCAACCGACACTGTTCCCCTGAGGATCACTGAGCACAGCAGCAGGCTGTAACTCGTGGTCACCCGGCAGACTGCCCAACAAGAGCGAGAAATGAAGCAACTCGCCACTGGTGCCTTGAAGCACATCGAGCTGTATGGAGTGTACAAGGATGGTCAGTGTGTTGCCCGTCTGGCCAACACTGAGCTGATGGGTAGCCGTGGCACGGGTGTCGTCGAGCGCCGCAGAGCCTTCTACGTATGTCAGCCCCTCTGGCAGCGGAATGTTGAACTGGCATGCCGACACCTGGGCACTGCCCGTGAGCGACAAGCCGAGCTGTACCTGCTCGCCGGGATGACCCTGCGCACTGCTGAGCGACACGGTCATCTGGGCACGGGCAGGAGCTGCCAGCAAGAGGAGGAGGAAGCAAGTTCCCCACCCCCAGGCTATACGACGACTGATTCTATTTAGAAACATACTTTCTTTCCGTTAATGACATATATTCCCTTGCCGGGGGCCAAGACTTTACGTCCCATCAAATCATAGACTGCATCATCGACAGGCGCCTTCTCCATCAGGAAATACTCAACAATGGTGGGAACCTGATAGGTGACAGGCACCTCGTTGCCCTGAGCATCGCTGAGCACAATTGCCAATACCTGAGCATCGCCCACGTGCAGCACGGCACGGTGTCCGGATGCGAGCGAACGCCGCGCCAGCGAAAAAGCCAGGAAATTCCGCGTTGCGCCAGTGGTACAGGATGCATACTCCATGCTCTGAAGGTCAGCGAGGGGCAAAAGCGTCTCCTCGTCGTCGGACTCTGAAGGTGTGAGCTGGATTTGCAGTCCAGCCAGGCTGACGGGCGAGTCAATGTAGAGGATGCCGTCTTCAATAGTATAAGTTGCCGTGACCAGAGAGGCGGGCCCTGAGCCTTCGGTTCCTGAGCCAGTCGAAGGAGTCGAAGGGGCGGGCCGGGAGGTGCGTGCACCGGCATTGCCCATGACGAGGTTGATGGTGCCCACCACATCGAGGATGTTCAGCAGGCTGTCATCGTTCACGTCGGCAGCCTCGAAGATGAAGGGCTGCGGATTCTGGCCGGTGAGATAGTTGATTTCGGCCACGACATCGGCCACGGTGACATCCGTCGAGCCGTTGGCATCGCCCTTGGCAGCTGTCAGCGGCGTGGAGGCCACGACAGCGGAGGGCTCTGTGCTGTCGAGGGTGGAGCGCAGTGCACGATAGTAATAATAATACGTCGTCCTGGGCACTACGTCGTAGTCGGTGAAGGTCATGTCTGTGCTGCCGCCTTCGACAGGCTCAGGGACCCCGCTGTCATCCTGCACCAGCAGTTCGGGATTGACGCGCAGCGTGTCTGACGCTTCACCATCCTCGCCCATGGTGAAACGGTATAGGTTATAGCCTATCACGTCTTCCACCTCTTCTGCGTCCAGCGCCTTCCAGGAGAGGTCTACCCTGCCCATGCCGGCCTGGGCCATGAAGCCTGTGCTCTTGCTGCCGGCAGCAGACACAGGCACGTTGAAGCGTGAACGCTCCACGGGGATGACGAAGTGGTCAAGATCCTGAGCTTCGGCCACATAGAAGCGGTTGATGCCGTCGAAGGCACTCTTAGCCGTAATGGTGATGTAGGCAGTATAGGTCTTGCCGTCGGCACTCCACGAAGGGTTCTCGTTCACAAACGTCTGGGTGTAGGGCGGGCGTACACCCATGGCCAGATAGGGAGTCACCAGCGTGTCCATCTCGCGGTTGAAGCAGACGTCGACACGGTGGGTGCCCACGCCCAGCGGCGGCAGGCTGTCGTACTCGTCCTGTGCGTCGTAGCCGTCGACCATCACCTTCCACACGACGCCATGTGCCCCGGCATCCGGCTGCTTCAACATGTTGCTGAGGTCGACGGCACCAAAGGTGGTGAAGTGCACGTCGTCGTTCAGGTCGCTGTAGTAGTCCATCACCGTCTTGCGGACATTCTCCTCCAGCGCCGAACCGAGGTAGGAGGGATAGTCGTAGTAGACGACGCCAGGCTCGGTGGTGATGCAGGCCACATTGGCATAGCTGTGCAGGAAGTCTATGCTGTTGCCATAGATATTGCAGGCATTGAAGTCCTTCCATTCGGGAAGGAAACTGTACCAGGGAACTCCGTGATAGCATTTGCCGCTGAGCGTGGTGACGGTATTGCCGATGATGTTGCTGTTCTTATGGGTGTTGCCTTGCTCAATGCCGGCGTAGCCTGTGTTCTGGATGATGTTGCAGCGGGTGGTGGTCATGCCCGTCAGGCCATGGTCGCCCACATAGCAGTCCTTGAAGACGCAGTCTGTGAACCTGCCGCCACTGACCAGATTCTCTTCGCCCGAAAGCATCAAGAACTGACAATACTGGAACACACAGTTGCTGTTGAACGACAGCGTGGGAATATAACCCTGGCTGAGGTCTCCCTTGGTGAAGACAATAGGCTTGTCGGGGGTGCCGATGGCTCGGATACGTGCATTCTCAGACACCACAAGCATGGCTCCGTCGTGTATCTTGATGGTGGTACCGGCAGGGATGGTGAGGGTGATGCCGTTGGGAACAGCAAACGACTTGTTGATGATGTAATGCTTGCCGGCTTCGAGTGTGGTGTTCTTGGCCAGTATGCCGTTCAGCTCCTCGCCGTTTTCCACAGTGATGACGAAGTCCTGGGCGATGGTCTCGCCGGTGCCATTCTCACAGGTGGAGCTGATGGTGAGGCGTATGCGGCGGCCGTCAACGCAGTTCTCATTGATTTTGAAGCGGATGGGGTTCACGCTCTGCTCCTTGCCATAGCTGTGAAGGGTGCGTCCGAAGTCAACGTCGTTCTCCAAGATGGTGATGATTTCGGTATCCTCGTTTTCGCTGGTAGCGAGCGAACACCTGATGCCGACGGCCTCGCCCCAGGTGTTGCGCAACACCGGATAGAGCAGTATCTCCTCACCGGCATCGAAACGTCCGTCGCCATCGCCCAGCGAGTCGCTCATCACATAGTTCACAAGCATGAGCGTGGGATGGCGGTCGGCATCGGTGACGTTGTAGGCAGCCATGATGTCCATCACCTTGCTCTCAGCATTGGAGGTGGCAATGAGGTCGCCGAAGAGCAACTCCCTGCTGCTGTACTCCTTGGCCTGCAAGAGGCGGCTGATGGCTCCCGCTGCCAGCGGTGTGGCCATCGACGTGCCGCCCATACTCTTGTAGCGCCCGCCAGGATAGGTGCTGAGGATGTTGACGCCTGGTGCAAGCAGCTCGTAGTTATAGAGTTTCTCCTCGTCGAAGATGGCCAGGTCTGTGTAGACAGGGCCATCGTCGTCGAGGTTGCTGAAGCCTGCGCGCCAGGGATTATTGTTATAGGGATAAGTGCCTTTTGCACATGAGCTGGGAAGGTCGGGGGCAGAATTGCTGGCCTCCACGCCAAGCACAAAGGTGAAGGCACCGGGGAACAAAGGCTTTGAGCAGCAGCTGTGTCCGGGATAGATGCAAAGTCCGTCGTTGCCGGCAGCAGCCACAATCACCGAGTTGTGATAGCACTTGCCAAGGGCTAATTCGTAGGCCATGGAATAGCCATAGCCGCCAATACTCATAGAGATGACATCCACATGGTGGGCCAGGGTGTACTCCAATCCGCGGATAATGGTTCCCACATCACCGATGCCATCGCTCTGCATCACTGTGACAGGCATGATGAGCGCATCGGGGTTTGCACCCACGATGCCCATATCGTTGCCTGCTACGGCTGCGGCAATACCAGCGCAATGCGTGCCGTGGCCGTTCCAGTCGCCCAGACGGCCTGTCTGGTTCACGCAGTCCCAGCCATGCAGGTCGTCGACGTAGCCGTTCTGATCGTCATCAGCACCGGCAGCTCCGTTCGCTTCCTGCTCGTTAGTCCAGATGTTATCCTTCAGGTCTGGGTGGTCAATATCCACACCGGTATCGAGGATAGCAATGACGGGACGATGGCCCAACACATTCTCGATGGGCGTTGACCAGAAGGCTGGCAGGTTGATGGCTGCCGGTCCCCACTGCATAGTGTACATGGGGTCAGTGGGAGTAAAAGTGACGGGAGCTTTCTTCCCTGCGGTGTAGCTGCCCGACTCTTCGATTGCCGGTTCGCCGGTGGGGGTGCCAACGGCATAGACCAGATAGTTAGGCTCGGCAAACTCCACCTCGTCAAGGGTGCTGAAAGCCTCGGCAGCCTCTTTCACCGAGGTTGTCTGGTTGGCATTGAACTTCACCAGGTAGAGCTTCGTCAGGTCACGGTCAGGCAACGGCTTGCCGTGAGCAGTGACCAGCCGCGGCGAGGGTTGCATCGGCAGCCTGCCACCCACAGGCATCAGCTGTTCCATATCGGTCACACCCAGCTGTGAGGCCAACTGGCGCACACGGGCACTGCTGACCTGCCTGCGTCCGTTGACAGTGATATTGCTGTCGTCACGGAACTTCACCAACACCTGTCCTGGCCGATAGGCAGGAGCCATAGTGTCAAGTTTTATGACATCGCATTCGACAGGCTCAGGGACCACGCCTTCGTAGTTGTTCGATTGTGCCATCGACACAGAAATACTAGCCGACAAGGCTACCAAAAAGATGCACATCCGTTTTCTCATAGTCCTATATAGAAAATTTTGTTCAAAATTAGTCACACAAGTTCTCGTTTGCAAAGGCTAGTAGGATCATTATGCCGCTGCAAAGATAAGCATTTTTCAAGTTTCGGAAGTGATTTTGCGTTAACACCAATTGTTAGAGAACCTAAAAAA
>ERZ842401.2773-NODE-2773-length-22852-cov-5.048822_pt1 | contig 22852 bp, 23 predicted proteins | sample MGYA00521270_ERZ842401 | MGnify/ENA primary metagenome ERZ842401 (study PRJEB31892, sample SAMEA3878208) | bioreactor metagenome | biome: Moose rumen | place: Sweden | collected 2011-10 | study: EMG produced TPA metagenomics assembly of the PRJEB12797 data set...
GAGAAGTACCGGGAGATCGCCCGGGCCATGGGCGTGGAGAACGTGGACGCCATGACCCAGGAGGAGTACCGCCAGGCCGCCATCGACGCCGTGGCCCAGCTCAGCAAGGACGTGGGCATCCCCGCGGACCTGAAGGGCATCGTCAAGGAGGAGGACATCCCCTTCCTGGCCCAGAGCGCCTATGACGACGCCTGCCGCCCCGGCAACCCCCGGGACGTCTCCGTGGAGGACTTCACCGCGCTCTACAAGAGCTTGCTGTAATCGTTCCGGCAAACACCACAAACGGCGGGCTTCGGTCCGCCGTTTTTTCGGCAATGACAAAGGCGCCAGCCGCACCCTTTCGGGCCGCTGGCGTCTTTGCCTTTGGTCTTCTTACACAGCGAGGTACTTATACTCCGTTTTATTTCCGAAGCGCCGCGGCTTTTGAAATGGCATCCGCCAGCACCAGGGGCAAAGCGCACAATGCTGCCAAGAAATGGAACAGCGCTCCATAGATCACCACCGAGAGCCAAAGGCCGGTGGGGACGGCAAAGGTCAGATAGGGCATGATCACGCCTCCGAAATAGGGTGCGAGCGCACCCAGCAGGCCGGAGCTCACCGCAGAAAGCACGGCCCACCCCAGCAGAAGCAGGACTGCGTAGATCCCGGCGGCGATCAAAGTCTTGCCACCTGTCGTTTCGATAAATGATTTCTCATGATTCTCGTACATGTTGGAACCCCTTTTCATATTGACATTCACTGAATGTCATTTTGTGTCCCTATCATAGCATAAAATGTTCCAAATGACAAGCACTAAATGTCAAAAGGAGCAAGCTATGTTTATCAACAAGACCAAGGATGGCCGGAACAACCGCTGTGGCAGGAATATCGCCCGGCTGCGGCTGGCCCAGGGAATCTCCCAGCGGGCCCTGGCGGACCAGATGCAGCTGCTGGGGCTGGACATCGACAAAAACGCCGTCCAGCGCATCGAGTCCGGCCAGCGCTTCGTCACGGATATCGAACTGGCGGCCTTCGCCGGGTATTTCGGCATCACGCTGGACGCCCTGGTGCTGGAGGAATCCCCTTGACAGCTTTCCGGGACCATGGTACAATCGAGTTGAAAGAAGATTTGCCCCGAAAGGCAGGTGGACACCATGAAAAGCGCAAAGCGGCTGAACATGCTCTGTCCGCCCCGCCGGTAGTGTGCCCGGTGTGCTTTTTGTGCGGAAAGACCTTCGGCTGCTTTGCCGGAGGTCTTTTTTCGCACGAAAAACACTGAAATGGAGGAACGCTATGGAAACCATTGCTCTGGGCCCTGTGACCGTGCACCTGCAGGAGCCCCACGACTTTGCCTGGCTGACCCGGCTGGGCGTCCCTTTCGCCGTGTTCGATCAGAACGACAGCGGCAACGTCTCCTTCGGGGTGGAGCGCCCCGACGGCCGGCGGCTGTTCGTCAAATACGCCGGGGCTCGCCCCGCGGAGTACGACGGCGACCCGGCGGACGCCGTGGCCCGTCTGCAGGCCGCCCTCACCGTCTACGAGGCCGTCAACCACCCGGCCCTTATCCGCTTTGTGGAGGCCCTGGAGCTCCCCCAGGGCCTGGCCCTGGTCTTCGACTGGGCCGAAGGGGAGTGCCTTCACGACCACTGGAACTTCGACCACCGCCCCAAGCTCACGGACCCCGCCTCCCCCTACCGGCGGTTCCGGGCCCTGCCGCTGGGGGAAAAGCTGGCCGCCGTGGAGGTGATCTTCCACTTTCTCTGCTGTACCGAGGCTGCCGGGTACACCGCCGTGGACTTCTACGACAGCAGCCTGCTCTACGACTTCGCCGCCCACCGCCTGACCCTGTGCGACATCGACCTGTTCCGGCCGGCCCCCGCGGTGAACGACCTGGGGCCGGACTGGCCCTGCTCTCCCCGGCTGGCCGCCCCGGAGGACCGCACCCCCGGCGCCCCCATCGACAGCGTCACCGACGTGTATCACCTGGGCCGGCTGCTGCTGATCCTCCTGGCGGGAGAGGACTACCCCGACGCCGCCCACTGGGAGGCCTCTCCCGCCCGCTGGGCCCTGGTGCAGCGGGCCCTCTCCCCCGCCCGGGAGGACCGCTTCCCCTCCCTGGCCGCCTTTTGGGAGGAATGGAAAAAGTCCCCTTGAATTGGGGAAGAAAATATGGTAAAATGACCCAAATGGCTGTGGGAGGAACGAAAGATGAAACTGTCCGGAAAACAGAAGTTCGCCTTTGGCATCGGCGCCATCGGCAAGGACATGGTCTACGCCCTGTCCTCGTCCTTTATCATGTTCTACTACCAGGACGTCCTGGGCTTGAGCGCCACCTTTGTGGGGACCATCCTCATGGTGGCCCGGATCTTTGACGCCATCAACGATCCCTTCATGGGCGTCATCGTGGCCAAGACCAAGACCCGCTGGGGCCGCTTCCGGCCCTGGCTGCTCAGCGGCACGGTGCTCAACGCCTTCGTGCTGTACTTCATGTTCGCCGCCCCCAACCTGGAGGGCGCGGGCCTGATGGTGTTCTTCTCCGTGATCTACATCCTCTGGGGCGTGACCTACACCATGATGGACATCCCCTACTGGTCCATGATCCCCGCGGTCACCAAGACCTCCTCCGACCGGGAGAAGCTCTCCGTCATCGGCCGTACCTGCGCCGGCGTGGGCAGCGCCATCATGGCCATGTTCACCATGAAGATGGTGGAGATCTTCGGCGGAGGCAGCGACCGGGAAGGCTTCAAGTGGGTGGGCCTCATCGTAGCGGTGGTGTTCGTCATCGCCGAGGTGCTGTGCTGCGTGCTCTTCAAGGAGACCAGCCAGAGCGAGATGAAAACCTCCAGCGTCAAGGAGATGTTCCAGGCCCTGTTCCGCAACGACCAGGCCCTGGTGGTGGTGCTCTCCATCGTGCTGATCAACTCCGCCCTGTACCTGACCTCCAACTTCATCATCTACTTCTTCAAGTACGACTTCGGCGGCGAGAAATGGAAGGACACCTACACCCTGTTCTCCACCGTGGGCGGCGCCTTCCAGATCCTGGGCATGATGGTCATCTACCCCATCCTGCGGAAATTCCTCTCCAGCACCCAGGTGTTCGCCGTCAGCCTCATCACCGCCCTGGCGGGGTACGGCATCATGCTGGCCCTGCTGTTCCTGGGCTTCCACGATAACATTGTCGCCCTGCTGATCCCCGGGGTGCTGGTGTTCGCCTGCAACGGCATGCTCTCCGTGCTGACCACCCTGTTCCTGTCCAACTCCGTGGACTACGGCCAGCTGAAGACCGGCCGCCGGGAGGAGAGCGTCATCTTCTCCATGCAGACCTTCGTGGTGAAGGCCGCCTCTGGCGTGTCCGTGTTCCTCACGGGCCTGGGGCTGGATCTCATTGGCCTGGTGGGCAACACCGATGAGACCAGCGTCATCGAGACCCAGAGCGAGGGCACTCTCGTCGGCCTGCGGCTGATGATGACCATTCTGCCCATCCTCGTGCTGGTCATCGCCCTGCTGCTGTTCCGGCGCAAGTTCACTCTCACCGACGACCGGGTGGAGGAGATCGCCAAGGAGCTGGAGGCCAAGGCCAACAAGTAAACGATCTGCATACCAGGAGCTCCCCGTCTTACGGCGGGGAGTTCTATTATGCGCCGGCAGGTCTCCCAAAAATGAAAGAAAATCTTTTTCAAAAATCACTTGACAAACCGAATTCCCCTGACTATAATACCCACAAGGCCGCAAGGTGCAGGATGTTCCTTCAAAACTTGCAAGAGCGGCCGGCATACCGACAAACCGATGACGAAGACGAGTAGCCGGTGGTGCGACCCTGAAGCGAGCTCCGGGCAGTGTGAGCGGAGCGGGAAGCAGCCGTGTGAATGGACTTCCGAGGGCGGCTTGAACGGCAGGGGGACGGAAGGGCTGAAAGAGGGCGGCGCTTTCTTTCAGGGGCTTCCGGAGCCCGCTCAGTAGGTGCCGACGGGAACCCGCCCGTTACCCCAGGGGACGCGTGATGGCGCGTGGCAAAGCGGCTGACCTGCACAGCAGGCGGCAAGTTGGGTGGTACCGCAGAAGCGACAGCTTTTGTCCCAAGAGGGATGAAAGCTGTTTTTTATTTCCCCGGCCCCGGCGCACTCCATCAAATACACTTTTTTGGAGGAACAAGCAATGAAAAAGACCCTGACGCTCAAGAAGATCCTGTCCGTGGTGCTGGCCGCCGCCCTGATCCTGTCCCTGGCCGCCTGCGGGAGCTCCAATGCCAGCTCCGCCTCCGCCGGCGGAGAGGACGCCAAGACCTACAAGATCGGCATCTGCAACTACGTGGACGACGCCTCCCTGAACCAGATCGTGGAGCACCTCCAGGCCCGGCTGAAGGCCAGCGACCTGGCCATCGAGATCAAGTACGACAACTGCAACGCCGACGCCACCGTCCTGGAGCAGATCATCCAGAACTTCATCGCCGACAAGGTGGACGTGATGGTAGGCGTGGCCACCCCTGTGGCCATGGCCATGCAGGCCGCCACCGAGGAGAACAAGATCCCCGTGGTGTTCGCCGCGGTGTCCGACCCCCTGGGGGCGGGCCTGGTGGACAGCCTGGAAAAGCCCGGGGCCAACATCACCGGGAGCTCCGACGCCCTGGACACCAACGCCGTCATGAACCTGATCTTCGCCAACGACCCCGACGCCAAGACCGTGGGCCTGCTCTACGACCAGGGCCAGGACGCCTCCACCTCCGCCATCGCCGCCGCCAAGGCCTTCCTGGAGGCCAAGGGCGTGGCCTATAAGGAGTACACCGGCACCACCACCGACGAGGTGACCCTGGCGGTGCAGGCCGCCGTGGCCGACAAGGTGGACGCCCTGTTCACCCCCTCGGACAACACCATCATGACCGCGGAGCTGTCCATCTACGAGACCCTGGCCAACGCCGGTATCCCCCACTACACCGGGGCGGACTCCTTCGCCCTCAACGGGGCCTTCCTGGGCTACGGGGTGGACTACGCCAACCTGGGCAAGGAGACCGGCGCTTTGGTGGAGCAGATCCTCAAGGGGGCCGACCCCGCCGCCACCCCGGTGCTCACCTTCGACAACGGCACCGCCACGGTGAACACCGAGACCTGCGCCGCCCTGGGGCTGGACTTCGACACGGTGAAGAAGGCCTTCGAGCCCTACTGCACCCAGGTCAACTCCATCACCACTGCGGAGAGCTTTGACGACTTGCAATAATCCACCTTAGCGGGTATACTGAATAGCAGCACAACGAAAAGGGTGCACGCGTCACGCGGGCGCCTTTTTCGGTGAAGTGAGGAGGAACACACATGGATATCCCAGGCTTGCTGGGGCTGGGCCAGACGGCCCTGGAATTGGGGCTGATCTGCTCCCTGACGGTGCTGGCCCTGTTTTTGAGCTACTCCATGCTGGGGGTCTGCGACCTGTCCACCGACGGGTGCTTTACCCTGGGGGCCACGGTGGGCGCCGTGGTGGCCATCGCCGGGCACCCGATCCTGTCCCCCATCGCCGCCATGCTGGCGGGGGCAGCCTCGGGGTTTGTGACGGCGCTGCTCCAGACCCGCATGGGGGTGGACAGTTTACTGGCGGGCATCATCGTGAACACCGGGCTCTACTCGGTGAATATCGCCGTCATGGGCGGGGCCTCCCTGCTGAACATGAACAAGACCGAGACCCTCTTCACCTGGGTGAAGGAAGCCCTGGGGAACACCCCCTTGGGCGGCCAGTTCAAGCTGATCGTAGCGGTGGCCGCCGTGGCTTTGGTGGTGGTGATCCTGGTGATGTTCCTCAATACCCGGCTGGGGCTGGCCATCCGCGCCACGGGAGATAACCCGGATATGGTTCGGTCCTCCTCTATCAACCCGGCCTTTACCACCACGGTGGGGCTGTGCGTGTCCAACATGTTCACCGCCCTGTCCGGGTGCCTCCTGGCCCAGAGCCAGAAATCCGTCAGCATCGATATCGGCACCGGCATGGTCACCATCGCCCTGGCCTCCCTGCTCATTGGGGGCACCATCCTCCGGCGGGGGACCATCCTTCCCCGGGCCCTGAGCATGGTGGGAGGCGCCATCCTCTTCCGGGTGGTGTACACCGTGGCCCTGCGGCTGAACATGCCTGCCTTCATGCTCAAGCTGGTGAGCTCCGTCATCGTTGTGCTGGCCATTTCCGGGCCGTACCTCAAGCGGAAGTACCCGGAACTCAAGCGCCGGCTGGACGCCCGAAAGGAGGTGTCCTGAGATGCTGACCATCACCCATCTCACCAAGACCTTCCACCCCGGCACCCCCGATGAAAAGCTGGCTCTGGACGACATCAGCCTCCACCTGGAGCCGGGGGAGTTCGTCACCATCATCGGCAGCAACGGGGCGGGAAAGTCCACCCTGTTCAACGCCATCTGCGGCAGCTTCCCCACAGACCGGGGGAAGATCGTCCTGGACGGACAGGACGTGACCTTCCGGCAGGAGCACCTTCGGGCCAAGGTCATCGGGCGCCTCTTCCAGGACCCCATGCGGGGCAGCGCCCCCCACATGACCATCGAGGAAAACCTGGCCCTGGCCGCCGGCCACGGGGGCTGGTTCTCCCGGGTGAGCCGGGAGGAGAAGGAGCTCTTCCGCCAGCGGCTGGCCCTGCTGGGCATGGGCCTGGAGGACCGGATGCGTCAGCCGGTAGGGCTGCTCTCCGGGGGCCAGCGCCAGGCCTTGACCCTGATGATGGCCACCCTGAATCCCCCCAAGATCCTGCTGCTGGACGAGCATACCGCCGCCCTGGACCCCGGCACCGCCGAAAAGGTGCTGCAGATTACCCGGGAGGTGGTGGCGGAGCATCACATCACTACTTTGATGGTGACCCACAACATGCAGCAGGCTTTGGACCTGGGCACCCGCACCCTGATGATGGACGGGGGACGGATCGTGCTGGACGTGGGGGGCCGGGAACACGCCGAGATGACCGTGGGCGACCTGCTGGGACGGTTCAAGACCCAGGCCGGCAAGGCCCTGGACAACGACAGAATTCTGTTGTCCTAGGCTGTCCTTGGAAAAATGAAAGGAGACGACCATGGACAGAAAGCTGTTTGCGGAAAAAATACAGAACGCCTCACCGGATGTTTCGCTTCATGAAATGGACCGGATTATTACGGAATCCATTCGGTCGCTGCCGGAAAACAGAGAAGGTGCTTACAATCTGGTGACGGTGATAGAAGAATTTCTGGAGACCGGGCAGGAGGTCTCCAAATTTTTAAGAGGTCACGGCAATATAATGGGCTTGACCGAAGAGCTGGCGGACGCCGTCCTGGCCATCCGGTACACCCAGAGGATCTGCGGTATTTCCGATGAGATGCTGCGCAAGGCAGTCAACGTCAAATTGGAACGGCAAAAACAGCGGAACGCCGCAGAATAAACAGCATCAGAAAGCTCTCCTTCCACGAATAACACCCCATTCGTCAGCAGGAATCATACTGCCTAACAAATGGGGTGCTGTTCACCGCCGGGAAGGGGAGCTTTTTGGCGTGTTCAGTCCGCCCGGCTCAGAGCGACGACGGTTTCGATGTGCTGGGTGAAGGGGAACATGTCCACCGGCTGGAGGGCCTCCACCCGGTAATGGTTGGCCCGCAGGAAATGCAGGTCCCGGGCCAGGGTCTCCGGGTTGCAGGAAATGTACACCACCCGCCTGGGCGCCAGAGCGCACAGGGCGGTGAGAAATTCCTCGCTGGCGCCGGCCCGGGGCGGGTCCATGAAGACCACGTCGAAGCGCTCCCCGGCCAGGGCGGCCTCGGCCATGTACTCCCCGGCGTCGGCGCAGGTAAACCAAGCCTTTTCCGAGAGGCCGTTTTCCCGGGCGTTGACGATGGCGTCCCGCACGGCGTCGGGGTTGACCTCCACCCCCAGGACCCGGCCGGCCCCGCTTTTCGCCGCCACCAGGCCGATGGTGCCGATGCCGCAGTAGGCGTCCAGCACCTTTTCCCGGCCGGTGAGGCGGGCAAAGTCCATAGCGGTGCGGTAGAGGACCTCCGTCTGGGCGGGGTTGATCTGATAGAACGACTTGGCCGAGATGCGAAACCGGCACCCGCACAGCTCGTCCACGATGTAGCCCGGGCCGTAGAGAACGGTCTCCCGGGGCCCCAGCACCAGGGAGGTGCTGCCGGAGTTCACGTTCTGCAGGATGGTGGTGATCTCCGGGTGGGCTTTCAGCAGAGCCTCTACGAAGTGCTTCTTGGCGGGGAACACTGGAGTGCCGGTGACCAGCACCACCATGAGCTCCTCCGTTCCGAAGCCCCGCTTCACCAGCACGTGCCGCAGAAAGCCCCGGCCGGTGTCCTCGTCGTAGGGCATCAGCTTGAACTCTTTCAGCAGCCCCCGGATAGTGACGATGACGGCGTCGGCTTTCTCGTCCTCGTTCAGGCAGCTGTCCACGGGCACCACCCGGTGGGTGCCGCTCTGGTACACCCCGGAAATGATCCTGCGGTATTTCCGGTCCCAGGCGAAGGCCGCGGAGACCTTATTGCGGTAGTGGTAGGGGTGGTCCATGCCCAAAATGGGCGGCACCTTTCCAAAGGAGCCAAGCAGCTTCTGGCAGCGGTCCTGCTTCCACTGGAGCTGCCGCTGGGGGGACAGGTTGCGCAGCTGGCACCCGCCGCATTTCCGATATACGGGGCACTGGGTGGCCCCAGAGGCTGAGTCGATTGACGGTCGCGGAGCTCCCTTTCCCTCGGTGGGGGGTGCCGGCTTTCTGTCCTCGGGGGAGACCTTTCCCTCCCGGCGGGGCTGCTGCGCAGCGGCCTTGCTATGCTTTTTCGAGGTGGGGTGTTTCTTTTCCATGGGTTCCTCCTGAACTGGCAAAGCCCTCCCGGCGGGAGGGCAATCGCAATGGACAGTGGACAAGGGTATCGCTTCCTTACGGCTCCCTGACAAGAGAACGCTGTCGCCGCGACCACGCAGGGACAGTACTCTGCCGCCCGGCGCGTTCTCGCGCCGTCCCGCATCCGTGGTCCAGCGGGACGCTGGTCAGAACTTGCGGAAGCGCTCATAGCGATGGGCCAGCAGCTCTTCCGTGGAGAGGGCTTTCAGCTGGGGCAAGGTCTCCAGCAGGGCGGCCTTGAGGCCGGCGGCGGTGTCCGCCACGGTCTCCCCCTCGGGGAAGACCTGCTCCACCACCCCCAGCTTCTCCATATCCTGGGCGGTGAGCTTGAGGCAGTCCGCGGCCTCCTTCACCTTTTTGGCGTCTTTCCAGAGGATGCTGGCGCAGCCCTCGGGAGAGATGACGGAATAGACGGCGTTCTCCAGGATCCACACCCGGTCCGCCAGGGCGAGAGCCAACGCCCCGCCGCTGCCGCCCTCCCCGATAAGGATGGAGATGACCGGGGTGCGCAGGGAGGAGAGCTCCACCAGGTTTTCGGCAATGGCCTGCCCCTGGCCCCGTTCCTCAGCCCCCAGGCCGCAGAAGGCCCCGGCAGTGTCCACCAGGCAGATCACCGGGCGGTGGAATTTCTCCGCCTGCTTCATGAGACGCAGGGCTTTGCGGTAGCCGTCCGGGTTGGGCGAGCCGAAATTCCGGCGTATTTTGTCTTTGGTGGTGGCTCCCTTTTCCATGGCGATGACGGTGACGGGCTCTCCCTCCAGGAAGGCCACGCCTCCCACCACGGCGGGGTCGTCGGCAAAGCGCCGGTCCCCGTGGAGCTCGGTGAATTCGGTAAAGATCTCCTGGATATAGGCCAGGCCCGTGGGGCGGTCCTTGGCCCGGGCCAGCAGGATCTTATCATAGGCGCTCATGAGACGGCCTCCTCTCCGGAAGCGTGGAGCCGAAGCAGCCGCTCCAGCACCTGCCGCTGCTCCGCCCGGGGCACGATGGCGTCCACGAAGCCGTGCTCCAAGAGGAACTCCGCCTTCTGAAAGCCCTGGGGCAGCTTCTTGCGGATGGTCTGCTCGATGACCCGGGCCCCGGCAAAGCCGATGGTGGCCCCGGGCTCCGCCAGGATGATGTCGCCGTCCATGGCGAAGCTGGCGGTGACCCCGCCGGTGGTGGGGTCGGTGAGCAGCGTGAGGTACAGCAGCCCCGCCTCATTGTGGCGCTGGAGGGCGGCGCTGGTCTTGGCCATCTGCATGAGAGAGAGGATGCCCTCCTGCATCCGGGCGCCCCCGGACACGGTGACGCCCAGCACCGGCAGGCGGTGCTCCGCGGCATACTCAAAGAGCAGCGTGATCTTCTCCCCCACCACGGTGCCCATGGAGCCCATCATGAAGTTGGGGTCCATGTGGAAGAGGGCCACAGGCCGGCCCTCGATGGCCGCCGTGCCGCACACCACAGCCTCCTTTTCCCGGGAGGCGAGCTTTGCGTTGCGCAGCTTCTGGTCATACCCGGGGAAGCCCAGCAGGTCCTTGCTCTTCAGGTCCCCGAACAGCTCCTGAAAGCTGTCCTCGTCCGTCAGGTAGGCCAGGCGCTCCCGGGGGCTGATGCGGAAATGGTGCCCGCAGGCCGGGCAGACGTTCAGGTTTTCCTGCTGCTCCGTAAGGGTCAGCAGGGCCCCGCACCCCGGGCAGGCGTTGCGGATGCCCGCCTCCTCCGGCGCCGTGCCTCCTTTTTCCAGCTCATTTTGTGGAGACCGAAACAGGCCCATCAAATTCAAAGAAAGCGCCCCTTTCTGTGGGTGAACTTATCCGGCGTGGGTGCCGTCGAACTTGCGCATGAAGTCGGTGTAGTACTCGCCCCGGCGGAAGTCCTCGCTGCGGACGATCTCCACCTGCTCCTCGATGTTGTGCCGGGGCCCGGTGATGATCAGCTCACACAGGGCGGACTGCATCTTGCGGATGGCCTCCTCCCGGGTGGAGGAGAACACAATGAGCTTGCCCAGCATGGAGTCGTAATAGGGCGGCACCTCGCAGCCAGGATAGAGGAACGTGTCAAACCGGACCCAGGGCCCTCCCGCCAGGTGGAGGAAGTCCACCTTCCCGGGGCTCAGGGCGTTGATGCGGCACTCGATGGCCGCCCCCCGCACCTTCACGTCCTCCTGGGTGAAGTCCAGGGGCACCCCCGCGGCAATGCGGATCTGCCACTTGACGATGTCCACTCCGGTGACCAGCTCGCTGACGGGATGCTCCACCTGCAGGCGGGTGTTCATCTCCATGAAGTAGAATTTGCCGGACTGGTCCATGAGGAATTCCACGGTGCCGGCGTTGGTGTAGCCGGCGGCCTTGGCGGCCTTGGTGGCTGCCTCCACCAGCTGCCGACGGATCTCCGGGGTGACCCCGGGAGAGGGGGATTCCTCAATGAGCTTCTGGTTGTTGCGCTGGATGGAGCATTCCCGCTCCCCCAGGCAGACCACGTGGCCCTCTTCGTCGGCCAGCAGCTGGACCTCGATGTGCTTGACGGGGTCCAGGTATTTTTCCATATAGACCCGGCCGTCCCCGAAGGCTTTTTCCGCCTCCCCGGAGGCCGTCTGGAAGGCCCGCTCCAGCTCGCTTTCCTTGCGCACCAGGCGGATGCCCTTGCCCCCGCCTCCGGCGCTAGCTTTGATCAGTACGGGGTAGCCGATCTCCTTGGCGGCGGCCTTGGCCTGGTCCACCGTCTCCAGGATCTCCGTGCCCGGGGTGACGGGCACCCCGTTTTGCGCCATGAGCTTCCGGGCGGCGTCCTTATCCCCCATGCGGGCGATGACGTCGCTGTCCGGGCCGATGAAGGTCAGCCCGTGGAGCTTGCACAGCCGGGCAAAGTCGGCGTTTTCCGCCAGGAAGCCGTACCCGGGGTGGATGGCCTGAGCCCCGGTAGCCAGGGCCGCGCTGATGATCCGCCGGACGTTGAGGTAGCTGTCCTCGGCCATGGCGCCCCCGATGCAGATGGCCTGGTCGGCCATGGCGGCATGCAGGGACTCCTGGTCCGCCTTGGAGTACACTGCCACGGTGGCGATGCCCATCTCGTTGCAGGCCCGGATGATGCGCACGGCGATCTCGCCCCGGTTGGCGATCAAAATTTTGGTGAACACGATTTAGTCACCACACTTTACAGATAGTTCGATAGAAGGGCTGTAATAAAAGTCAAGGGCAAGGTCGTGGACGCTGTCCACCCCTGCGGCCTTTGAAAAGGCCGGCGAAACTATTCACGACGCGGGACCAGGCCTTACGAGTGGGAATGGGTGGTCGCGAAAAAGGCAGGCTATTGCCGCGAGCAGCTGTTTTCCTCCCCCGCAGGCACTCCATCCGCGACATGCGCCGTCGCCGCAGCGACCGCGTCGTGGCCCCCGGCGCCAACAGGCGTCTATGGTCCAGCAGGCGCTGGCCGCGCGGGCACTAAGCTGACACCCTACACCAGGGGGAAGGGAGTATGCGACCGTCACGCGTCGTGGCCCCCGGCGCCCGCCGGAGTGTCGATCAAGGCAAAGGAATACTCGGCGGAGACCACGGTCTTGCCGTTCACCGTCCCCTTGCCCTTGGCAAAGTAGAACGGTCCCTTCTGCCGGGTGATCTCGCACTCGGTCTCCAGGGTGTCCCCGGGCTTCACCTGCCCCCGGAACTTCACCTTATCCAGCCCAGTGAACAGAGGGGTCTTCCCCAACCCCTGGCCAATGAGCAGCACGCAGGTGGACTGGGCCAGCATCTCGCACTGGATGACCCCCGGCACCACGGGATTGCCCGGGAAATGGCCCTGGAGGAAGTATTCGTCCCCCTTGATATGGCACTTGCCGTGGGCCTTGCCGTCTTTGACTTCCACCTCGTCCACCAGGAGCATGGGCTCCCGGTGGGGGAGGATCTGCTTGATCTCTTCCTTGTTCATGGGGAGCCCTCCCTCAGATAATGCGGAACAGGGGCTGGTCGAACTCCACCACCTGGCCGTTGCTGGCGCAGATCTCGGCGATGGTGCCGTCGATCTCCGCAGGGATCTCATTCATGAGCTTCATGGCCTCGATGATGCACAGGGTGTCCCCCCGCTTTACGGCGTCGCCCACCTTCACGAAGGGCTCGCTCTCCGGGTTGGGGGAGGTGTAGAACACCCCCACCGTGGGGGACTTCACCATGGTGCCCTTCTCCCAGGAATCCTTCACCGGGGCGGGGTCCTCCCCCGCCGGGGGGGCCGTGAGGACCGGTGCGGGCCGGGACGGGACGGCCTCGGGGGCGCCGGAACGGGCCAGCTTCACGGTGCTGCCCTTTTCGGTGATCTCCAGGGCGGTGAGGCCCGTCTCCCGCATGATGTCAGCCAGGGCGCGGATGTCTTTGATGTCCATGCAGATGCACTCCTTACTCGGCCTTTTTGAAGGCCAGATAGGCGTTGTGACCGCCAAAGCCCAGGCTGGCCGACAGGGCCAGGTCGATGGGGGCTTCTCGGGCGGTGTTGGGCACGTAGTCCAGGTCGCAGGCGGGGTCGGGCTCCCGGTAGCCGATGGTGGGCGGGGCGACGTTCTCCTTCACCGCCAGGATGGATGCGGTAGCCTCCACGGCCCCGGCGGCCCCCAGCATGTGGCCGGTCATGGACTTGGTGGAGCTGACCATGCAGGCCCGGGCGGCTTCCTCCCCCAGGCCCTTCTTGATGGCCAGGGTCTCGCTGGAATCGTTCAGCGGGGTGGAGGTGCCGTGGGCGTTGATATAAATGCGGCTGGGATCGGCGCAGCCCCCGGCCTCGTCATAGGCCATTTTCAGGGCGCGGGACCCGCCGATGGCCTCCGGGTGAGGGGCGGTGATGTGGTGAGCGTCGCAGGTGACGCCGTAGCCGCAGATCTCCGCGTAGATGGTAGCGCCCCGGGCCTTGGCGTGCTGGTACTCCTCCAGCACCAGGGCCCCGGCGCCCTCCCCCATGACGAAACCGTTGCGCCGGGCGTCGAAGGGGATGCAGGCCCGGGCGGGGTCCTGGGTGGTGGAGAGGGCCTTCATGTTGGCAAAGCCCGCGATGCCCACCGGCACCAAAGCGGCCTCCGCGCCGCCGGCCACCACGGCGTCCAGATAGCCGTGCTTGATGGCCCGGTAGGCCTCGCCGATGGCGTTGTTGCCCGTGGCGCAGGCGGTCACCGAGGGCAGGGACGCCCCCTGAAAATCATACTTGATGGCGATGAGCCCCCCGGCCATGTTGATGATCAGCGCCGGGATGAAAAAGGGAGACACCCGGCGGGGGCCCTTCTCCAGCAGGGCGGTCTGCTGCTCGGCAAAGGTGTTGATGCCCCCGATGCCCGAGCCGAAGTAGGTGCCGATGCGCTCCGGGGGCAACGTGCCCACGATGCCGCTCTCCTGCACGGCCTGGGCCGCCGCCGCCAGGGCGTACTGGCAGAAGAGATCGTACTTGCGCACGTCGCTCTTCTCCATCCAGCGCAGGGGGTCAAAGTCCTTCACCTCTCCCGCGGCGTAGACCTTGGACTCGCTGGCGTCAAAGCGGGTCAGGGGCCCGATGCCGCACACGCCGGCCTTCAGATTCTCCCAGAAGGTGGGCACGTCATTGCCGATGGGGGTCACGGCCCCCATGCCGGTGATCACAACTCGATTCATGGATCATCACTCCGTTCTCAAAAAGACCTTGGGAAACCCCCGCCGAGGGGTGCTGGCCGCCAGCGGCGGCCGGTCGGCACTGACCGAGCCGACAGGCGAGACCTCCCAAACCCTTCCTGCGGTTTTTTCTCAGGATGATAGACCTTGGGGCTCCGCCCCAAACCCGGCAAACTTTTGAAAAAGTTTGATCAAAACTTTCCTAGAAGAGGATTTACTGGTTAAGTGGCTAAACCGCCATCCACCCGGATGGTCTCCCCGGTGATGTAATCCGACTCGGGAGAGGCCAGGAACAGGGCCACGTTGGCCACGTCCTCGGGGGTGCCCATGCGCTTCATGGGGACCTGCAGCAGCAGGGGGTTGTCGGCCTTGATATCCTTGGTCATGTCCGTGGCGATAAAGCCCGGGGCGATGCAGTTGCAGCAGACGTTCCGGCTGCCCAGCTCCTTGGCCACGGACTTGCTCAAGCCCACGAGCCCCGCCTTGCTGGCGGCGTAGTTGGCCTGGCCGGCGTTGCCCACCAGCCCGGCGATGGAGCTGATGTTAATGATCTTGCCGTATTTCTTGCGCATGAAGTCCCGATAGCAGGCGCGGATCATGTGGAAGGCGCCCTTCAGGTTGATGTCCAGCACGGCGTCGTAGTCGGCGTCCTCCATGCCCACCATGAGCATGTCCCGGGTGATGCCGGCGTTATTCACCAGGATATCCACCTTGCCCAGGTCGGCCTTCACGGCCTCTACCGTGGCGTTCACGGCGGCCTCGTCCCGCACGTCGCAGACGTAAGCCTTCACCCGGCGGCCCAGGGCTTCGATCTCCCGGACCGTCTGGCCCGCGGGCTCCTGCGGGCCCACGTACACCACGGCGATATCCGCACCGTTTTCGGCCAGCTTCAGGGCGATGGCCTTGCCCAGGCCCTGAGAGCCTCCGGTGACCAGGGCGATCTTTCCTTCCAGTTTCATGGGGTCATGCTCCTTTCACGCCGTCGATGGCGGCTTGCAGGGTCTCGGCGTCCTCCACCCGGAAGACGACCGCTTCTTTCAGGGTCTTTTTTACCAGGCCGGAGAGAGTCTTCCCCGGGCCGCACTCGATGAAGGTGTCGATGCCCCGGGCGGCCAGGGCCTCCAGGGTCTCCTGCCAGCGCACAGGGCTCTGGACCTGGCGCACCAGCAGGGCCTTGCCGTCGCCGGCGTAGGGGGCGGCGGTGGCGTTGGCGTATAGGGGCAGGGCGGGCTGCCTCATGTCGATCCCTGCCAGCACTTGGGCCAGCGTCTCCCCGGCGGGGGCCATGAGAGGCGAGTGGAACCCGCCGCTGACGGCCAGGGGCACGGCCTTGCCGCCGGCGGCCTTCACCTTCTCGCAGAAGGCGGTCAGTTCCTCCTGCAGGCCCGCGACTACCAGCTGGCCGGGGCAGTTATAGTTCACCGGCCACACGTGGGAGAACTCCCCGCACAATGCCTCCACGGTCTCGTTGGAGAGCTTCAGCACCGCAGCCATGGCCCCGGGATGCTCCTGAGCGGCGGCCTGCATGGCCAGGGCTCGGGCACACACGAAGCGGAAGCCGTCCTCGTCGGAGAAGGCCCCGGCGAAGGTCAGGGCGGCCACCTCTCCCAGGGAGAAGCCCGCCACGGCGGCGGGGGTGATCCCCGCTTCGGTCAGGGCACGGGCGGCGGCCAGGTCCACTGTGTAAACGCAGGGCTGGGTGTTTTCCGTCACGGCCAGCTCCTCCGGGGTGCCGGTGAAGCACTGGGCGGAGGTGCCAGGCCGCAGAGAATCGGCCAGCTCGAACACGGCCTTGGCGGCGGGGCTGGCCTGGCAGAAGCTCTCCCCCATGCCGGGGTACTGGGCCCCCTGGCCCGAGAACAGAAAGGCTATCTGACCCATTTGTCCGCTCCTTTCAGCACGTCCTCCGCCTGGGCGAACATCTCCCGGATGATCTCGGCGGCGGGCTGCTCCCGGTCGATCATGCCGGAGATCTGCCCGGCCAGGAAGTCCCCGGTCTTCTCGTCGCCCTCCACGGCGGCCCGGTACAGGGCCCCCCGGCCCAGGGCCTCCAGCTCCTCGTCGGTGATGGAGGAATACTCGGCCTTGGCGTAGTCCTTGGCGAACTGGTTTTTGATCTGCCGCACCGGGTGGCCCAGGCGCTTGCCCGTGACCATGGTGGCGATATCGTTGGCCTTGAGGACCTTCTTCTTGTAGTTGGGGTGCACGCCGCACTCCTGGGCCACCAGGAAGCGGGTGCCCACCTGGACCCCCACCGCCCCCAACTGGAAGGCCGCGGCAATGCCCCGGCCGTCCCCGATGCCCCCGGCGGCCAGCACCGGCAGATCGGTGGCGTCGCACACCTGGGGCACCAGCACCATGGTGGTGAGATCCCCCACGTGGCCGCCGCTCTCCCCGCCCTCGGCAATAATGGCGGCAGCGCTGGCTTTGGTCACCAGCCGGGCCATGGCGACAGACGCCACCACGGGCACCACCTTCACCCCGGCGGCGTTCCACATCTCCATGTACCGGGCGGGATTCCCCGCCCCGGTGGTCACCACCGCCACGTGCTCGTCGGCGGCCATCTGGGCCACCTCCGCGGCGAAGGGAGACATGAGCATGATATTCACCCCGAAGGGCTTGTCCGTCAGGCTGCGGGCGATATCGATCTCCTGCTTGAGATGGGCGGCGTCGGCGTTCATGGCGGAGATGATGCCCAGGCCGCCGCCGTTGCTCACCGCCGCGGCCAGCCTGCCATCGGAGATCCAGGCCATGCCGCCCTGGAAGATGGGGTACTCGATCCCAAACAGATCACAGATGGGGGTTTTGATCATTACCGTTTACCTCCTGGGGGTGAATTCCAAAGCGTGTGGGGATCCCTGCCGCCATCCCCCGCGGACTGCAAGTTTGCACACCACTGAAAGGGAAAGGGAGCAAGGCGACCGTCACGCGACGTGGGTGAAGCGTCACGCTTCACCACTTGATCACGCTGGCTGCGCTGGCAAGGCCGCCGCCAAAGGCGGAAAGGACCACGATATCCCCGGGCTGGAGGATCCCCGCCCGGTTGACCTCGTCCAGGAGGATGGGCTCGCTGGAGGAGGAGGTATTGCCGTATTTGTCGATGTTCATGTAGAACTTCTCCGGGGCGATCTCCGGCAGACGCCGCCGGGCCTCGTTGATGATGCGGTAGTTGGCCTGGTGGGGGATCACCGCCTTCACCTGGTCCCCGGTGACGCCGGCCTTGGCCATGACCGACTGGATATCCCGCACCATGGAGGTCACGGCGAACTTATAGGTCTCCTGGCCGGCCATGTGGATGCAGGACTTGGGGCCCTCCACCTGGTAGAAGGGAGAGTTGTACCAGTGGGTGGGGATGGTGATGATATCGTCGCCCCCCTGGGTGTGGAGCTCGCTGGCCAGGTAGTTGTCTCCCACCCCCAGCACGGCGGCCCCGGCGCCGTCCCCGAAAATCACGCAGGTGTTCCGGTCGGTCCAGTCCAGCAGGCCGCTGATGCGCTCCGAGCTGACCACCAGCACCTTCTTCACGATGCCCCGGGCGAAGAAGCCCGCGGCCACCTCCAGCCCGAAGAGAAACCCCGGGCAGGCGGCGTTCACGTCAAAGGCGGGGCAGGTGGCCCCCAGGCGGTTCTGCACCATGGCCCCCAGGCCGGGAGAGATGCTGTCCGCGCTGATGGTGGGGGCGATGATCAGGTCCAGCTCCGCCGGAGAGACCCCGGCCATGTCCAGGGCCCGGCGGGCGGCGGCCACCCCCATATCGGTGTTGCTCTCCGTGGTGCAGACCCGGCGCTCCTTCACGCCCACCCGCTTGGTGATCCACTCGTCGCTGGTCTCCACCATGTGGGTCAGGTCCTCGTTGGTCAGGATCTTCTCGGGCACGAAACTGCCGGTGCCCAGGATACGAAAGCTCATAATTCGGCTCCTATCGACGGGATATTCCATTGGCCAAATCTGCCAAATCGTTAACCTCATTATTGTACAAGAAACCAAAGGGTTTGTCAATGCAGCGGCTGGCGCCGCGGGCCATGTCGCGGTCCGTGGCCGGACGGGCCATGTCGCGGTCCGTGGCCGGACGGGCCATGTCGCGTGGACAGCTTTCAGCCAGCAGCTACTGTTCGACCGCGCAGGGGGCTCCTCGAAAACCACCTCATCCGTCTTCGCTTCGCTCAGACACCTGTCTCGCCTGGTCTCAGCTGTCGCTTCGGTCGGTTCAGGACGTGCCCGACCGGGGCACTTCACCGGCTCGGTCGGCGCTGGACGGTCTCCACCGGAGACCAAGGCAGTTGGCTCTGCCAACTGCACCCCATTGAGGGGAAGGCTTGAAAGGCAGCGCCCTTCAATTCCTAATTCCTAACTCCTAATTCCTAATTCCTAATTTATACATTGCGCATTGTCCATTGCCCTACATGACAAACCCGCCGCTGACGTCCAGCACCTGCCCGGTGATGAAGGGATGCTCCGCCAGGAAGCGCACGGCCCGGGCCACCTCCTCGGGGGCGCCCACCCGCTCCAGGGGGGTGTCCTCCGCCAGGGCGGCCACGTCCTCCGGAGAGAGGGCGGCGTTCATGGGGGTGGCGATGACCCCCGGGGCCACGCAGTTCACCCGGATGCCCGAGGGGCCCTCCTCCTTGGCCAGAGCTTTAGTCAGGCCGATGACGCCCGCCTTGGCGGCGGAGTAGGCGGCCTCGCAGGAGGCCCCCACCTCCCCCCAGATGGAGGAGACGTTCACGATGCTCCCGGCATGGGCATGGATCATATTCGGCAGGGCCCGGCGGCAGCACAGGAACACCCCGGTGAGGTCCACCCCCAGCAGGCGGTCCCACTCCCCCAGAGTCATGTCGGTAAGGAGTCCCCGCCAGGAGAGCCCGGCGTTGTTCACCAGGGTGGTGACGGGCCCGAAGCGGGCCTCCGCCCCGTCAAACAGGGCGGCTCCCTCCTCTTCCCGGGAGAGGTCGGCGGGGAAGATCTCCGCGTCGGCTCCGTCCAGCAGCAGCTCCTCCCGGAGGGCGGCGACACGGGCCTGCCCGGTATGGTAGTGGAGGGCCAAGGCGTACCCGGCCCGGGCGAACTCTCGGGCACAGGCGGCGCCGATGCCCCCGGAGGCCCCGGTGATCAGGACGATCTTTCTCATCAGAATTCCCCTTTCTCGTAGAGGATGGCGGCCAGCGCCGCCAGCGGGGCGGTCTCCGCCCGCAGGATCCGGGGGCCCAAGGTGAGCAGGTCCGCCCCCAGGGACCGGGCCAGCTCCGCTTCCTCCGGGGCAAAGCCCCCCTCCGGCCCCACGAACAGGAACAGCCGCTCCCCGGCCCGGTGCAGCGCCTCCCGGAAGGAGGCGGTGCCCCGCTCGTAGCAGAAGAGGATGCTCCCCTCCCGGGCGGCGGTCTTCAGGGCCTCCCCCAGGGGGGCGGGCTGCCGGATGGACGGCACCTTCCCCCGACCGGACTGCTGGGCGGCCTCCAGGGCGATCTTCCCCAGGCGGGCCAGCTTCTTTTCCACGGCCTTGCCCTCCGGCCGGGAGACGCACCTAGCGCTCTCCACCGGCCAGATCTCCACGGCCCCCAGCTCCACGGCCTTCTGGGTCACCAGGTCCAGCTTGTCCCCCTTGGGCCAGCAGGCGCACACGGTCACCTGCGCCCGGGGCTCTCCCCGGCTGGGAGCGGTCTCCTCCACCCGGAGCAGGGCGCCGTCGGCAGTGGTCTCCAGGATGGTGCAGCGATAGTCCTCTCCCGTGCCGGCGCACAGGGTGACCTCCTCCCCCGGGCGCATCCGCAGGGACCGGACCAGATGGGCGCCGGCCTCCCCGGAGAGAAAGACCTCCCCGGCAGGGGGCGCGTCAATGAAAAACCGTGGCATAGCGGGCACTTCCTTTCTCCCTGCATTGTACCGGGGATCCGAGAGAATGTCAATTCAACGGGCAATGAGCAATGAGCAGTGAGGAGTGAGGAATGAGGAGTTAGGAGTTGAAGGGCGCTGGTCTCCGGTGGAGACCGTCCAGCGCCGACCGAGCCGGTGAAGTGCCCCGGTGGGGCACGTCCTGAACCGACCGAAGCGACAGCTGAGACCAGGCGAGACAGGTGTCTGAGCGAAGCGAAGACGGATGAGGTGGTTTTCGAGGAGCCCCCTGCGCGGTCGAACAGTAGCTGCTGGCTGAAAGCTGTCCACGCGACATGGCCCGTCCGGCCACGGACCGCGACATAGCCTACAGTGCTAACTGTTTACATCTTGGCCATGACTTTTGAGAAGCGGTGTGGTATACTGTAGCCAATAATGCCCGAAGGGAGGGAGCGGCATGAAGAGAATGGGAACGATCCTGGCGGCGCTGGCCCTGTGCCTGGCGCTCACCGGCTGCTCCTCCTTTGCCATGTTCGACGCCAAAAACCTCATGGCGCCCCCGAAGGTCAACGAGGACCAGCAGGCCATCTACCAGCTGCTGCGCAACGGCCGGCAGGAGGTCACCTACGTGTACCCCACCACCGGGGAGTACCGCTCCGCCATCATCATGCACGACTTCACCGGCGACGGCCAGGCGGACGCCATCGGCTTCACCGCCGTGGAGGACAGCGGCGTGGAGGTGCGCTTCCTCACCGAGAGCGGCGGGGAATGGAAGCTGCTGGCGGCCTTCCGAAACCAGGCCAACCAGGTGGACCGGGTGTGCTTCGGGAAGCTCACCAGCCGCACCCGGGACGATATCATCATCGGCTGGGGCAGCGGCTCCGGCGCCACCGGGCGCACGGCCTCCGTCACGGCCTACCTGTACGACGGCGCCTTCGGCTTCACCGAGGCCCCCATGGGCCTCTACGCGGAGATGGCCCTCTCGGACCTGGACGGCAACGGCCTCCAGGAGGTCTTCACGGTGGATAAGTTCGTGCCGGCGGAAAACGAGGGAGAGGAGCCCGTCTCCGCCACGGCCCGGCTCTACGCCTGGGACGGCACCGCCATGGGCGAGGTGGCCGGCACCCCGGCGGACAATAACATCACCAGCTACGCCCAGACCCTGTGCGGGCGGCTGAATGCCGAACAGACCGGCGTGGTGCTGGACGGCGTCCGGGCGGACGGGTCCGTCACCACCCAGGTGTTCTGCCTGGAGGACGGCTTTCTCACCAACTACCCCCAGGGGGTGAACACCGAGGAGTACGCCAGCCCCTTCGTGCGGCCCTCCGGGGCGCCCCTGCTCTCCCGGGATATCGACGGCGACGGCGTCGTGGAGATCCCCCGGACCACCGCCCTGCCCTGCCTGCCCGAGGACGCCGCCCCGGACTCCACCAGCTACCTGGTGGAATGGACGGCCTTCCGGCAGCCCGGGGCCGGCCAGCTGGTGAGCCGGTGCCTGATCAACCAGGCGGAGAACTACTGGTTTCGGCTGCCCTACAAGTTCCGCAGCCGTATCACCGCCTGGAACGACGCGGCCGACCACACGGTGACCTACTACGAGGTGAACACCGACGACGGCGGCCGGCAGACCATCGGCAGCCGGCTGTTCTCCATCCGCAGCTTCACCCGGGCGGCCTGGGAGAAGGAAGCCGCGGACGCCGGGTACGAGCTGATCACCACCCAGGGAGACGTGTTCTACGGGATCCGGGTCAGCGCCCGGGCGTCGGAGTGGGTGAGCTTTTGCGATTCTCTGAAGGACAGCTTCACGCTGCTCAGTGAATAAGGAGGCGAGGGAATGAAGCGGATCTTGGTGGCGGAGGACGAACAGAACATCCGGGAGTTCGTGGTCATCAACCTGAAGCGGGCGGGCTACGAGACCGTGGAGGCCGAAAGCGGCGACCGGGCCCTGGAGCTCTACGACCGGTACGGCGGGGAGTTCGACGTGGCGGTGCTGGATATCATGATGCCCGGAGAGCACGACGGCCTGGCGGTGTGCAAGGCCCTGCGGGAGCGCAACAGCTCCATCGGCATCATCCTGCTCACCGCCCGGACCCAGGACCAGGACAAGGTGACGGGCCTCATGAGCGGGGCGGACGACTACGTGACGAAGCCCTTCTCCCCCTCGGAGCTGGTGGCCCGGGTAGAGGCCATCTACCGCCGGGTGGCCCTCTCCGCCCCGGAGCGGGAGAAGCCCGAGAGCCGGGACCTGCTGGTCTCCGGGGAGTATGTGCTCAACCTGGCCAACCGCACCCTCCACCGGGGGGAGCGGCCCATCGAGCTGACCCAGGTGGAGTTCTCCATCATGGAATATTTCTTCTCCAACCCGGAAACGGCCCTGGCTCGGCGGGATATCCTCAAGCATGTGTGGGGCGCCGGGTACGTGGGCGAGGAGAAGATCGTGGACGTGAACATCCGCCGCCTGCGCATGAAGGTGGAAGACGAGCCCTCCAACCCCGTGCACATCATCACGGTCTGGGGGTTTGGGTACAGATGGGAGTGAGGGACCCATTTCCGCTGTCGCGCTCACGCGCTGATGCCGCCCCGCGAAAATGCTCCA
>ERZ842401.2774-NODE-2774-length-22851-cov-13.157352_pt1 | contig 22851 bp, 23 predicted proteins | sample MGYA00521270_ERZ842401 | MGnify/ENA primary metagenome ERZ842401 (study PRJEB31892, sample SAMEA3878208) | bioreactor metagenome | biome: Moose rumen | place: Sweden | collected 2011-10 | study: EMG produced TPA metagenomics assembly of the PRJEB12797 data set...
ATACCGAACATCGGACGGCATTCTGAGAAGAGGTCGAGCACGAGCAGGTCGCCTGACTTCATGCCATCCACCATCTGAGGACGGGGGTTTTCTGTCCATCCCTGGATGACCCATACGGCCTTGGGGTTGACACGTTTCATGGCCTGCATCATCGCCTCGCCAGCCTTGGCATAGTCGATAGAGGCATCGTCGTTGCTCTCATGGAAGGGATCCATAGAGTAATAGTCGGCCTTGCCGAACAGTTTTGTAAGCTCATCGAAATAGAGTTTGGCTATCTCCGCAAAACGGGAGTCGGTAGGCAGGAGGTTGGCTGGACGCTGGAAACCGTTCCAGAGTCCCGCATCGGCAACATTCAGTCCCAGGCGTTGCTTGGCATCATGAGGCACCATGCCACTATAGCCAGGCAATACGGGGTGCATGCCCAGGCGTTTCATACGGGCGAGGATCTGTTTCTGCAGTTTCTCCTGACGTGTGTACCAAGAGAGAGGCAGCGGTCCACCCCACCCTTCGAGGTTGTTCATCTCCCACCATGCGAGGAAGGCAGGACCGGCAATGAACTTACCCACCTCTTCCTCTGTATATCCGAGTTTGAGGAGCATGTTACGCCATACGCACTCCTCACCGACGATGGCCAGCGGGAGGTTTACTCCGTGAAGTGCCATCCAGTCGATCTCCTGCTCCCATCGTTTCCAGTCCCAGAAGGCCATGGAGTAGCTGAAGGTACAGTAGTTGAAGTCGTAACGCAGGGTGAGCTCTGTCTCATGGCGCTCCTTCTGTGTTACAGCAGGTAGCACAGCGGGGATCTTTGCCTGCATCTGGTTCCATGAGAGGTGGATGCCAGCGTAATATTTCAGATACCAGTTGACACCTGAAGCGATATTCACCCATGTGTTTCCTCTTACCACGACTTTCCCCGCTTGCTGGTCGAGTTCGAAGAAGTCTTTCCGGCTCTTTACGAGTTCAGTCTTGAACTTTGCCGAAGCGCCCTTGTCGATACGCTCCAACAGTTCATCTACAGGATTAGAGAAAATGAATAGTGAATAGTGAATAGTGAATAATACAAACAGTAGTCTCTTCATAATTTTATTCTTTAGTTGTTTTATAATTTTCAAGTCAGCCCCATCTGTTTAGCCTTATCCAAAAGGAGCGCCATGAGGGGTTCCCGTTCGTTTTCCACTCTGTTGTCGAGTACGGCATCTTTCAGGAACTGTTTCAGGACACCCACCTCGCGAGAGGGCTTGAGATGGAAGAGCTGCATAATCTCATTACCGTCGATGACAGGCTGAAGCAGACGCTTATAGTCTTTCTCCTTCAGGTCAGTAAGTTTCTCGCGTACCATACGGAAATTCTCGAGGAACATCTTTTTGCGCACCTCATTCTTCGAGGTGATATCCGCCTCGCAGAGAGTCATCAGATCGTCGATGTCGTCACCTGCATCGTTCAACAGACGACGTACGGCACTATCCGTCACCTCCTCGTCGGCTATGGCGATAGGACGCATGTGGAGTTCTACAAGCTTCTGGACATATTTCATCTTCATATCCAACGGCAATGACAGGCGACGGAAAATCTGAGGCACCATCCTTGCACCTATATTATTATGGTTATGGAAGGTCCATCCTATGGCAGGGTCCCAACGTTTCGACTTTGTCTTGCCTATGTCGTGCATGATAGCACTCCAGCGGAGCCACAGAGCCATATCGTGATCCTCCCACGCAGGATTGGGCGCTGCCTTGGCTACATTCTCCAGCACCTCGAGGGTATGATAGAAATTGTTCTTATGAGCACGTCCGTTCTTCTGGTCAACGATATCCAGCGCAGCCAACTCCGGGAAGATAATCTGCAGGAGGCCGCAGCGCTGGAGATAATCAAAGCCTATGCTGGGATGAGAGGCGAGGATAATCTTGTTGAGTTCGTCCTTGATACGTTCGCCACTGACGATATTTATCCTGTCGGCCATACGTACGAGCGCATCCCATGTCTCATCCTCTATCTGGAAATTCAGCTGTGTAGCGAAACGTATGCATCGCATCATCCTCAGCGGGTCGTCGCTGAAGGTGATATCCGGCTCAAGGGGAGTAGCGATGATGCCGTCTTCAATATCTGCCAGACCATTGAAGGGGTCGACGAGTTCCCCGAAGCGGTCCTTATTCAGGCATATCGCCATGGCATTGATAGTGAAGTCACGGCGGTTCTGGTCATCTTCAAGGGTGCCGTCCTCGACGATGGGTTTACGGGAGTCGTGGCTGTAGCTCTCCTTACGGGCGCCAACAAACTCCACCTCATACTCCACCCCTTTCTCACGGAACTTCACCTGTGCAGTGCCGAAGTTCTTGAATACGCTGAGATGAGCTTTACGGCCCACCATACGTTTCAGTTCTTCTGCAACACTGATGCCGCTGCCCACGACTACCACGTCGATATCGTTTGAAGGACGCTCAAGGAAGATATCCCTGACATAGCCTCCCACAACATAGCACTCGAGTCCCAGACGGTCTGCCGCCTGGCTTATCTGGTGGAATATATCCTGGTCGAGAATGCCTGCTAATTCTTCATCGCTATATAATTTCATCGTAATTTCTTCTTTCTTGGGTGCAAAGATACGATTATTTTTTGTAATTTTGCAGCCGAAACCAATAAATTAGATAATGAGACAGTTGTTTTTTATCCTGACATGTACCCTCGCGCTTATATCCTGTAGCAATTCCAGCAAGCAGAATGAGGCTGATTTTCTGCTGCAAAAGGCCAATACCCTTTTTGAGCAAGGGAAATATTCTGAGGCTAGGGCATGTATCGACTCGTTGCGGAAAGTGCATCCTAACGCCATCGACACCCGTAAGAAAGCCCTTCATCTTCAACAGGAGATAGAATTGAAGAGGGCACAGGAGGAGTTGGCGAAGACAGACAGTCTTTTGCAGCTAGTGACCCACGACTTCAACTATCAGCAGGCAAAGGTGGAAAAAGACAAGGCGGCCCTTCGTGCCACAGCCGAGGAGTTGACGATGTTCACCCTCACGAGAATGAAGCGCGATTCGCTCCGAACACAATGTGAGACCCTTGGAGCCAAGATTCGTTACATCAGAAAGAAACAAAAAGAGACAAATCAGTAAGTTGTTAGAAAAAATCCAAATAATATTTGGTTTTTTGCTCACTTATTCGTACCTTTGCAGCCGATATGGACCAAATGGAGAAGACAAATGCCCAGTTTGAACAGGCCATGAGCGAGTGTCGCTCGCTGTTTGAGAAGAAATTACACGATTACAAGGCATCGTGGCGCATCCTGCGTCCCACGGCACTCACCGACCAGCTCTTTATCAAGGCAAAACGTATCCGTTCGCTGGAGATAAAGAAGGAGAGTCTTGTTGGTGAGGGTATCCGTCCGGAGTTTATCGCACTGATCAACTACGGTATCGTGGGACTGATCCAGATAAATAAAGGCTTTTCCGACGTCGTGGATATCACCAACGAGGAAGCCATGCGTCTCTACGACCAGTATGCCCATGAGGCACTGGAGCTGATGAAACGCAAGAATCACGACTATGACGAGGCGTGGAGATCTATGAGGGTCAGTTCGTATACGGACTTTATCCTCACTAAGATCGAGCGCATCAAGGAGATTGAGAACCTGGCAGGCGAGACGCTTGTCAGCGAAGGTATCGATTCCAATTATATGGATATCATAAACTACGCGGTCTTTGGAGTAATTAAACTTACGGAGTGAGAAAAATCACTGTTAATATCTTACGGTTCCTAGTAGCCCTGACATTCATCTTCTCAGGATTTGTCAAGGCCGTTGACCCACTAGGGACGCAGTATAAGATCAACGACTATCTGACTGCTTGGGCACTGAGAGATATCGTACCAGACATCATGACGCTGGGAGCCTCTGTGCTGCTGTGTGCAGCGGAGTTCATCATAGGAATCTGTCTGCTCTTTGCCATCCACAGACGACTGGTGTCGAAGATCACCCTCGTGCTGATGACAGTGATGACACTTGTCACCCTCTGGCTGGCAATAACCAACCCCATCAGCGATTGCGGATGCTTCGGCGATGCCATAGTACTCACCAACTGGCAGACATTCTTCAAGAACATTGTCCTCTTGGTGGCTACGGTAATCATCTGGCGATGGCCTACAGACATGGTGCGGATGATAAGTATCAGCAACCAGTGGATAGTATTCAACTACTCTGCGCTGTTTATCCTCGCTGTTGCAGGCCGAAGCCTGTGGGACCTCCCGGTGTTCGATTTCCGTCCATATCACATCGGAGCAAATATCAAAGAAGGGATGACCATCCCAGAGGGAGCACCACAGCCACAGTTCGAGACAACGTTTATCCTGGAGAAAGACGGAGAACGGAAGGAGTTTACTACAGACAACTACCCCGACTCCACCTGGACGTTCATCGACTCGAAGACAGTACAGACGGCAGAAGGATACGTGCCTCCCATCCACGATTTCTCGATACTCGACGATGAGGGCGAGGATATCACCGAGGAGGTGCTAAGCAACAAAGGGTACACATTCCTGCTCATATCACCACATCTGGAGAATGCCAACGACTTAGCGTTTGGCGATATAAACCAGATAAGCGAGTACAGCAAGCAACAGGGATATCCCTTCTATTGTCTTACCGCAAGTACCAAACAGGCCATCAACCGTTGGCTGGACATTACAGGAGCCGACTATCCCATCTGTGCCACTGACGAGACAACGCTGAAGACGGTTATCAGGAGTAATCCAGGTCTGGTGCTGCTGCATGCTGGAACGGTGGTTGGCAAATGGAGCCACAACTCACTGCCTGTGATAGAAGACGAGCAGTATACCCAGCCACTCGAGAAACTGAATATCGGTCAGATGACAGAAGACAATGTGGCAAGTAAGATTGCAATGATTCTCGCCTGGTTCGTATTACCCCTTGTGCTCCTGACGATAGCAGACCGTCTGTGGGCATGGACAAAATGGATAAGATTTACAAACCCATTAAATAAAAAAGAAAAGATTATGAGAAAAAAGATTGTAGCCGGCAACTGGAAGATGAACATGAATCTTCAGGACGGTATCGCTCTTGCAAAGGAGCTCAACGAGACACTTACGGCTGAGAAGCCCAACTGCGGTGTTGTTATCTGCACACCATTCATCCACCTGGCAAGCATCGCACAGTTCCTGAATCAGGACATCATCGGTCTGGGTGCTGAGAACTGCGCTGACAAGGAGAAGGGTGCCTTCACTGGTGAGGTATCTGCAGAGATGGTAAAGAGCACCGGTGCTCAGTACGTTATCCTAGGTCACTCAGAGCGTCGTGAGTACTACAAAGAGACTCCAGAGATCCTGAAGGAGAAGGTGCTGCTGGCTCAGAAGAACGACCTGAAGGTAATCTTCTGTATCGGTGAGAGCCTTGAGGAGCGTGAGGCAGGCAAGCAGAACGAGGTAGTAAAGGCAGAGCTCGAGGGCAGCGTATTCAACCTCGCAGAGGAGGACTTCCGCAAGATTGTTATCGCCTACGAGCCAATCTGGGCTATCGGTACAGGTAAGACCGCTACTGCAGAGCAGGCTGAGGAGATCCACGCTTATATCCGTTCTATCATCGCAGAGAAGTATGGTCAGGCTGTTGCAGACGACACAACTATCCTCTATGGTGGTTCTTGTAAGGCAAGCAACGCTCCTGAGCTGTTTGCAAAGCCTGACATCGACGGTGGTCTTATCGGTGGCGCTTCACTGAAGGCTGCAGACTTCAAGGGAATCATCGACGCATTCAAGTAAGAAGTGAGACTTCTGAATATCATAATGATGCTGTGTATTGGCTGCGCTGCGGCCAATGCACAGTTATCCTTTACCCAGAGACTCCAGCAAAGCAAGGTGGGCGAAGGAAAAGTAACCGTTACCCAAGACAAGGCCATCGAAGACTTGGTAAATGGCCCGAAGGTTACTACAATGCCTCAGAATACTCAGAAAGCCCTGAATACTCAGAATAATCCGTCTCAACAGGTCCAGCAACAGAAGAAAGAAGCAAAAGACTCTGCTACCCACAAGTCGGACAGCAATCATCAGCAGCGCCCGGAGATAACTACCCCAGAGCAGCCAGATACCACTGCATCCGCCCCTGTCGACGATGGCAGGAAGAAAATCATGAAGGGGTATAAGGTAAATGGATTCCGAGTACAGGTATATGCCGGAGGCAACTCACGAAACTCGAGAGTGAAAGCTGAGCGCACAGGCAAAGAGATAAAATCCCTCTTCCCGGGAACACCCGTCTACGTACATTTCTATCCACCACGATGGATATGCAGGATGGGCAACTACCGTACTATCGAGGAGGCATCCGAAGTGCTCAGAGCAGTAAAGAAACTCGGCTATCAGTCGGCTATCATCGTCAAAGGAAAGATTACCGTTCCTTATCAGTCAGCCGACCAGTCAGAAACCCAACAGCAATAATGGCCTCAGAGCCATAGGATATATGAATCCAGAAACAGAATACAGAGAAGGATTGGAAGAACTTGCCGCGAGGTATCGCGAAATACTCACGTTGTTAGGTGAAGACCCAGAGCGTGAAGGCCTGCAGAAGACACCAATGAGGGTGGCTAAAGCCATGCAGGTGCTTACCCGAGGCTATGAGATGGATGCCCACAAGGTACTCACCGATGCCCTGTTCAAGGAAGACTACTCACAGATGGTGATAGTTAAGGACATCGACTTCTTCTCCCTCTGCGAACATCACATGATACCCTTCTATGGGAAAGTTCATGTGGCCTACATACCCAACGGCTATATCACAGGACTCTCCAAGATAGCCCGAGTGGTCGATATATACAGTCACCGCCTTCAGGTACAGGAACGTATGACACTACAGATAAAGGAGTGCATACAACAGACTCTGAAACCTTTGGGAGTGATGGTTGTGGTTGAAGCCCGTCATATGTGCATGCAGATGAGAGGCGTGGAGAAACAGAACTCCATCACTACCACGAGTGACTTCTCCGGAGCCTTTAATCAGGCAAAGACAAGACAAGAATTCATGAATTTAATCCATAACAACAAAATTTAACCTATTATGTATCGTTCAGACAATTTCAAACAGAAAGAGACAATGTCTCATGCCCTCTACCACAGCTGCCTAGGCAAGATTGTCATACTGGCTATTATTGTTGTCATACTGTTACTCTTAGCAATGCTTACAAAGCCTTCGAAGAAGACGATGATAGCAGAGACAACAGACGGTATTCTGGAGTGTATCGAAAACAACGACAGCATCAAGGGTGACAAGATAGACGATTATATGACTAATTTCGCCCATATATTTACTACCGCCGACACCACAGAAATCAATAAAGACCTGATGGAAGGACTCAAGAAGTACAACCGTATGGAGATTCACAACCATACATTCTACCGCACTGCATATATCCATAACAATGTACATCCAGAGGGAGTACGTGTAGCAGTTGGCGCTTATGGACTGGTGTTCCCCACAGTTACATATTCAGACCTGCTTCTCTACGTAGGAAAGATGCATGGTGACTTTAACAAGGCTATCATCCGCAATAAAGCCTTCGATAATAATGATCTGGGTAGGAATCCTGAAATAAAGGAGTTCCACTACAAGGGAGATCCGGAAGACTGATACTACACTCCTCGAAGATAGCCTTACGCTGAACGTCTGACATTTCTGACAAAGGCATAAACGTGGTCATATCCCTTGATGCGCTTGTTGATACGTTCATCAATAGGCATGATTCTCAGCGTCCTGTTGCGCGACAGGACTGACATGAGAACATAAGAGTAGGTTCTCCTATTTATCCGATATATATGTTGGCAAAATTCCATAGACACTTTTCGACTCCAGGACCAAACCTCTATTGGATCATCATCGCATACATCATCATCGGATGGTTTTATCCCGTCATCGGACTCATCGCACTCATATGCATGATAGGTCCTGTTCTGACATCTGTATGGCGAGGCCGTTTCTGGTGTGGTAATGTCTGTCCAAGAGGAAATCTATATGACCGCTTGCTGTCAAAGTACTCGCCCCACAAGCCTATACCGACGTTTGTCCGCACGTTCGGATTCCGCCTGTTCATGGTATTCTTCATTTTCAGCATGTTCGGTATCCAGCTGACACTGACCGTTCCATGGAGCGAAGGAGGTCTTCCGATGTGGAGCGGTATCGGTCGCGTGTTCTGGACGATTATCGTGATGACCACCATCGTCGGCATCGCCCTGTCGTTTATCTATGCCCCTCGCACCTGGTGTTCGTTCTGTCCTATGGGAACCATTTCTTCATGGGTAGCCCCCAAGCATCAGCCACTGCCCAAGCCCTATACCGCTGTACATGTAGCAGCATCGTGTCAGATGAAGTGCAGGAACTGCGCCCGCGTCTGCCCCATGCAGCTTACACCTTACGATAGCCGGGGGAAGGAGTCTGGCTATCTGCATCCCGACTGTCTGAAATGCGGGAAATGCACATTGGCATGCCCAACAAAGATCATGTCATTAGTCATGCTGTCATCAACGTCGTAGAAAATGGTTGCGAGAAGCATATTTGGGAGTCGGAAGACTTCTGGATAGAAAGTAATCGCAACAATAAAAGATAAAGCAGACGTTATAAAATCACAAAATATTCCTCCGTATGACATTAGTACGAAGGATTTTTCATACCTTTGCAGCCATGAAAGTGACGAAAAAGCAAAGATTACAGTATTCTTTAATGTATTATGGATTTTACGCTCCACACTACCATGCGTCGCATATCATGGTGAGCAGAGCAGCATCATTACGCGTGGATCTCCTGCACGATGATTTTTCTTTATCGCGAATAACATCCACATTTTTATTATTACATTAAAGCATAAGAAACAGAATGAAAACCAGATATATCATTCTGCCATTGTTGTGTATATGCACAGCCGTGGCAGCACAGAACATTGACAAACATGACCACGGGGAGGACTCGACCGACGTGTTCTTCCGCCACCTGAACCTGAACGAAGTGACGGTGACGGGCGTCACGGGCGAGACGAAACTGAAACAAGCCACCGCCCCAGTGAGCATCATAGCACCCCAGACGCTGCGAGCTACCAGCTCGACGAACATCATAGACGCCATAGCCCACCAGCCCGGCATCAGTCAGATGACCACGGGCGGCAGCATCTCGAAACCCATCATCCGCGGACTGGGCTACAACCGCGTGGTGGTGATGAGCGAGGGCGTCCGGCAGGAGGGACAGCAATGGGGCGACGAGCACGGCATAGAGGTCGATGGCAGCAGCGTCGGCAGCGTGGAGATTCTGAAGGGACCAGCCTCGCTGATGTACGGCTCGGATGCCATGGCAGGCGTAGTCATCATGCACCCGCAGGCTCCACTGCCCGAGGGCATGATGCAGGCCAACGTTGCATCGGAGTATCAGACCAACCAGGGACTCTTTGCCTACAACCTGTCGATAGGCGGCAATCAGCGAGGTTTCATATGGGACGCCCGCTACAGCCACAAAATGGCACATGCCTATAAGAACAAATACGACGGCTACGTGCCAGGCTCGCAGTTTCGCGAACGGGCAGGCCGGCTGCGGCTGGGACTCAGCAAGACGTGGGGACACTCCTGGCTCACCTGGACGGCCTATCATCTGACGCCTGGCATCATCGAGGGCGAGCGCGATGCGGTGACGGGGCTGCTGGCTCATGAGGACGGATGGAGCGGACACAGCTACGGCAAATGGCTTCCCTATCAGGAAATCAAGCACTATAAACTGGTGTGGGACAACACGCTCAATCTGCCTAACGGCTATCTGAAAGCCATCATCGGCTATCAGCAGAACCGCCGTCAGGAATTTGAGGAACACCATCATCACGATCACGAACACGAAGCAGAAGATGAGCATGAGGCAGAGGGCCACGACCATGAGGCAGAGGAGCACGAACATCATGACGGCGAACTAGAACCCGCCCTTTATTTCAAACTCCACACACTGACATACGATGTGCGCTACCAGACTCAGGAGTTCTCCGGATGGAGATTGTCGGCAGGCGCTCAGGGTATGTGGCAGCAGTCGCAGAACCTGGGCGAGGAATACCTCATACCAGCTTACCGGCTGTTCGATATCGGACTGTTTGCTACCGCCAGCAAGCAACTGGGTCAGTGGACGCTAAACGGAGGCCTGCGCTTTGACCACCGTCATGTGCACGGTGATGCCCTTATGGAGGAAGGCACGCTACGATTTGCCGACTTCAGCCGTAACTTCAGCAGCGTGACCGGCAGCGTGGGAGCGGTGTGGAACGTGAGCGAACAATTGAACTTGCGCCTGAACCTGTCACGCGGTTACCGTGCGCCCAACATGAGTGAAATGGGTTCCAATGGTGCCCATCATGGCGCGCTACGCTACGAGGTGGGTAACCAGCAGCTGAAACCTGAGTACAGTCTGCAGGCCGACCTCGGTGTTGACTTAACCTCAGAATACATCTCGGCACAGGTGGCACTCTTCGCCAACCGCATCGACAACTACATCTTCCTGCACAATGTGGGAGAAGAAATCGACGGCACCCCCGTCTATAGCTACACGCAGGGCGATGCCCGTCTGTTAGGCTTCGAGGCCGGCATCGACATCCACCCTATCCACTCGGTCCACTTCTCCAACACCTTCTCGTATGTCGATGCCCAGCTGATACATGCGTCACCCGACACAAAGTACCTGCCCTACACGCCTGTCCCCCGATGGTCGTCGGAACTGAAGTGGGAACTGACGCACCACCGCCACAGCACCATTCGTCATCACCATACCACCGATGCCGTCCACCGCTCGCTGCTGAACAACCTCTATATCACCGCAGGCCTGGACTGCTATCTCCGCCAGTCGCACGTCTATAGTGCTGATGATACCGAGACCGTCACTCCCGGCTATGCCCTACTCCGGCTCTCGGCAGGCACAGATGTGCAAATCAAGGGAAAGAAGATAGCAGAACTCTATATCACCGCCGACAATCTGCTGAACAAAGCCTACCAAAGCCACCTGAGCCGACTGAAATATGCCGACGAGGACGTAGTGACAGGCCGCAGGGGCGTTTACAACATGGGGCGCAATATCACCTTCAAGGTTGTGGTGCCGATAACATTTTAATTCAGCGAGATCCGTTAAGCCATGACAACCTATTTGTATTCGTAGAGTTGGATGTGCAGGATTTTCCATTCTCCGACACTGATGCGGGCATGGCGGCCTTGATGACTCTGGTCGCCATTATGCCTGCGGAGGTATTGCATACGGCCTTGACCGTCAATAGTGACCTCATCAACAGAAAGAAGGCCGAGACGGGTGCCCTTGAATTTGGGTGCGGATGACAGTGGTGCAGAACCAGTCTCAGCGAAACCGTCTTCGCCTAACTTCTTCTGCTGCAGCTGCTGTTTCTCGCTATGGGTCTTGAAGTCTACCACCACCCCACTCCCTGCCAACAGATAGTCGTACTTGCCCAGTTGTATGAGCATGGCACCGCCCTCTGGCCATACGGAGCCGTCGGTGGCACGAGCATCCCAGGGCAAAGTGAAGTAGTGGCGACAGGTCATGATGACGCCATCATCGTCGATGATGCGCTCACATTCTTCCTGATCGAAAAGCAGCCCCCAAGTATTCTGCCGTTTTACGTTGAAAACCTGGCGCAGCAAATTATAGGCTTGCGTAACCGATTTAGTCTCTTTGGACGAGGCTTGGTCGATGGCGAAGGGTGAGAAACCAAGCGCTTGATGCTCACCGAAGACATAGAGAGCACGCACACCGCTGTTCTCGCAGCAACGGCTTTCAGGGATGAATAGGCGGTTTTTCACTTTTCCGCCAATTCCCGCTGACGCGCCTATCCGTAGCCTTTCTTGCGGTCTTAAGGGCATGGCATATTGTGAAGCCCATGACTTGAAACCTGTATCGTAGATGTCTGGCGCGAGGATGTCGATACTGGGAGCCTCCGACTTCCAGATGTCCGCCAGATGTGCCAGCGGACCTGCCGACGGATATTCTCCGGGCTTGCGCCCCCGGCTGTTCATTGCCGCATTCACATAGAGCGGCATGTCGTGGATGCGACGGGCAGCCTTTGCCAGATGCTCCACATAACGGGCATAGTGCTTGGCCATGAATTTCTCATCGGCATAGTCGTCAGTACCATATCGCTCCGCCCAGCGTTCTTCCTGATAGACTTTCTCAGCCAACGGCGAATGGTCGCGTGCCGACTCCAGCATACCGATCTCGTTTTCTATCTGCATCATAATCACCACCTCGCGCTGCGGATCTTTCTCAGCAATATGCTGCATCAGCGCAGAGAAGGCTTTCAGATCGGCTTGTAGCACATTGTCGCTAAAGCACGAGGCTATTTCCAAAGGCTTGCCCTCTGCCGTTACTGCCCGTGGGAACCGCTTGACATCGCGCTTGAACCAAGCAGGTGCATAGCATGACATCGAGTTCTTCCATGCGCCAAACCAGAGCGGTATGATTTTCAGCCCTTGCTGACGAGCCACATCGATGGTGCGGTCGATGAGTGTGAAGTCCATCTGCCCCTCTATAGGTTCGAGAAACTCCCAATAGACAGGAACTAGCACCGTGTTCAGTCCCAGCACTTTCATCCGTGGCAATACCTCTTCAATATCACTCACCGACGTCACCGCTGAGTTACTCAACTCACCACCAAGAATAGGGAAGTCTTTGGTCTGAGTATAGGCAACTGATGTTAGAAACAAGCTTGTTACAATGGTCAATAATCTCCTCATACTATAATGATAAACCGATAGAAACAAATAAATTAACGCTCGCGGTACTCGCTTGGTGTCAGCCCCGTTTCGCGCTTGAAGAAACGAGTAAAGGAAGCCTGCTCGGTAAAGCCGAGATAGTGGCTGATTTGCTGGACGGTGTAGTCCTTGCACGAGTCGAGAAGCGACTTGGCACAGATGGTGACGTAAGTCGAAATCCACTGGGAGGGACTTAGGGCGGTCTCGCGTTTAATGACCTCAGAGAAATGCTTAGGCGAGAGGCAGCACTCATGTGCATAGAAAGCCATCTCGCGCGACTCGCGATGGTGGCGGATGAGCAGTTCGTAGAAACGGCTGAAGAGGCTGTCACTGCCCTCCTGCTCGTCGGGGTAGTTGGCCACGTGGTATTCGCCAAGCATACTAATGAAAATACTTAGCAGATGGGCCAGCTGGTCCTGACGATATGGACTCGCAGAGCGCGAGACGGTACGAATCAGGTTGACGGCATCGAGCACATTCTGGAACTGCTCCTCAGTGAGCAGGCAGGGTGGCCGTCGACGGAAATGGGAGGCGCAGCGCGTGTAGGGATACTGATGGAGCAGCCGCTCATAGAAATGGCGCGACACGGCCACATTGGTGCAGCGCAGGTCGCTGGTCACGCTGACGGGCATCACAATCTGTTCTGGCATCAGAACCGACACATCGTGCGCCCGCAGCCGGTGCTCCGCCACCTTGTCGTTGAGGATTGCTCCCTGATGGCAGACGATAATAAGCAGGTCATTGGCGATATAGGCCTCGCCGACGGCGGGAGGTGCGGAGATGTCGTCGATGACCACCACGCCCTTCTCCTTGATTTCTTCCAGCAGCTGGATGTACGGATGTTGCGGGTCAAAGCTTGCATTCATTTCCTGTTTTGTTAATGTTCCTGTTGCAAAGTTAAGCATTTTATTGCAAATTCCCGTCATTTTCCGACAAATTGTTAAACATTCCCTCCTGCATGTTAAACAATGTCTGACAGAAAAGGCTTACTTTTACGGCCAAGGGCAATAAATCGTCGGTAATCTATTCTACAGGAACCATCACGGTGAACGGAATCACAGGTCTCTCGGAGAAAGGACCTTTGGCGACAGTAGAGGGGGCAAATACCGTTATCATAGAGAATAGTACCATGCAGTCGGACGCTGAGGCTCGTGGCATCCTGCTCCACCAGTCGAACTCTGGCGATGCAGAAGGGACAAAACCAGTTTGCACAATCACCAACTACACACTGACTGTAGGCAGTTCAAGCGGCAGCGGCACCATCAACGAGACAACGGGAATCGTTGAAATTGAAAGTTCTCCGCAAGCGAAGCTCGAGGCAAAGTTGAAAGTTCAAGACGAGATTTACACTCTCGATGGTCGCAGGGCAGATGGTACCCAAAAGGGGCTGCTTATCAAGAAAGGTAAAAAGTATATTGCCCGTTGAGGCATTCGTTGATAAAAATGGGGTGTTCGCTGAATATTTTTCATCAAGAACGCCTCTTTTCGTATCTTTGCACAAATCATTCATTAAAATAAAAGTTATTATGAGAAAAACATTATTTATTCTGATGACTATTATGGGGACGCTGACCATGCAGGCTGCCGACTATCCCTATCTGACCTTTGAGCTGACAGACGGTTCGAAGGCCTCAGTCGCTGTGTCCAGCGATGTCACGCTCGCTTTCAGCGGCACTACACTGACCGTTGGATCAGAGTCGTTCACCCTGACTAATCTGAGCAAGATGTATTTTTCCACCTCCGACGAGACTGCAACAGGAATCTCTTCCCTACAGACTGTGGACGACAATGAGATAGAAGCTATCTATGACCTGCAAGGTCATCAAGTGAGCCGAGACCAGATGCACAGCGGTGTCTACATCATCAAAACGAAGAAAGGAACCTCTAAAGTAACGGTAAAATGAAAAAGGTATATACAATTCTCGCAGGCCTCATGCTGACGATTGCAGCTATGGGCCAGACGCTGAACATTACGTCTGGCGGTACAACTACCTCTTATTCCGCTTCGCAACTGACGGAGTCGAACCCCGTTACTTTTACGGGCGGCACCGTGATGACCGTCAACGGCACAAGCTATACCATCAGCGACATTACCAGTGCTATAGTTACCAACAGCAGTACTTCTGTTGATGCCAACACCGTGAATATTGTCTATAGCGGCTCGTCGGCTACTGTTAATGCTGCCGACAATGTGGCTGCCTACGTCTCGGCAACCGTCAGCGGCGGACATGTCACTATCACGCAGAGCAATACCGACGCTGTAGACAGCGACGAGATAACCTATGTTTTGAGCGGTTCCACTACCGACGGTTCATTCACCCTGGGCGGCTCGTACAAGTGTACCGTCTCGCTGGCCGGACTGACCATGACCAACCCCAGCGGAGCAGCCATCAACATCACCAACTCGAAGCGCATTCAAATCTCGGCCAAGAAAGGTACGGAGAATACGCTGACCGACGGCAGCGGCTCGCAGAAGGCTTGCATCTACTCGAAAGGTCAGCTGCAGTTGCAGGGCAACGGTACGCTGAACGTGGTGGGCAACTACAAGCACGGCATCAAGTCGGCCTCGTATATCCAGATAAAGAACCTGACGCTGAACATCACCTCCACCGTAGGCGACGGCATCAACTGTGAGGAGTACTTCCAGATGAAGAGCGGCACGGTGACCATCACTGGTGTGGGCGATGACGGCATACAGTGCGACCTGGGCGGTACGACATCTACCGGCGAAACCACCGGCCATGAGGATGAAGACACAGGTAATGTATATATAGAAGGCGGCACACTGAACGTGACGGCTACCGCAACAGCAACGAAGTGCGTGAAGTGCGACGGCAGCATCAGCGTGACAGGCGGTACGATTACTCTGAACGCCAAGGGTGCCATAGACACCAGCGACACCACTGACCTCTCGTATGCAGCAGGCTTCAAGGCTGACGGCGATTTTACACAGAGCGGTGGCGACATCATCATCAACGTGACAGGCGCTTCGGGCCGTGGTATCGGTGTGGACGGCACGTTCACATCTGCAGAGAGCAGCACAGGTACACTGACCATCACCAACAGCGGTGCACTGACCAGCTCGGGCTCTACCTATTTCGCTACAGCAAAGGGCATCAAGGCCGGTGTGGTAGCCATCAATGGCGGTACCATCGACATCACCATGAGCGGACAGGCCAGCAAGGGCATCAAGAGCGACTCTGACGACGGCTCAGGCAACATGACCATTACAGGCGGCACCATCACCATCACCAACTCTGGTGCAGGCGGCTACGACGGTACAGAGAAAGATGCCAAGGGCGCAGGTTGTCTGAAGGCCGACAAGAACATGACCATCAGCAGCGGTACACTGACACTGAAGGCTACAGGTACGGGCGGCAAGTGCATCAAGGCCGACGGTACGCTGGTCGTCAGCGAAGGCACCATCTCAGCCACCACGACGGGTAGCCAGTACAGGTACAGTAGCAGTGTGACCGCATCGCCCAAGGCCATCAAGAGCACGGGAGCCATGACCATCAGCGGCGGAAGCATCTATGCCAAGTCGGGCAGCCACGAGGGTATCGAATCGAAGAGCGCCATGAGCATCAGCGGCGGCTACGTATATGCCGAGGCCAGCGACGATGCCATCAATGCTGCCAGCGACCTGACCATCAGTGGCGGCTACGTGATGGCAAACTCTTCCGGCAACGACGGCATGGATGCCAACGGCAACTTCTATATCAAAGGTGGCAATGTGTTCGCCATCGCAGCCTCTTCGCCTGAGGTCGGTCTCGATGCCAACACCGAGGGCGGCAAGCAGCTCTACATCACGGGCGGCAATGTCGTGGCCATCGGAGGCTTCGAAAGCGGGGCCAGCATCTCTGGCGGCACAGCCAAGTCGGCCAGCTATAGCAAGGGAACATGGTACGGGCTCTACAACGGCTCGACACTGGCATTCGCCTTCAAGGTGCCATCCAACAGTTCGATGGGTTCGTCTATGGCGGTTTATACCACCGGCACCCCGGCTCTAAAGTCGAGTGTGACGGGCAGTGGCACCTCATTCTGGAACAACTACGGATACTCGTCGTGCAGCGGTGGTAGCAGTGTCACACTGTCTACTTATAGCAGCGGCGGCAGCCAAGGCGGTCCTGGCGGTAACCAAGGTGGAAATCAAGGCGGCCACGGCAGACATTAAATAACGGCGTTATCTGAACAAAATGAAGTGTTCGTTGAATAAAATTGCAGAATATGGGAGTAAAGACTAACTTTGCAGTAACAAATCAATAAAGCATACTATTATGACAGAATTACTAAACACCTTTGCTCCCATATCACTGGAACAGATGTCGGACGTCAAACTTATGAATCGCACCGACACCAAGTTTGTCACCACACAGCAACGCCTGAAACAGTTGCTTAAGATGGCCCTCAAGGACTACTACATTCAGGAGGTTGATGGTGAGCGCAACCTAGAGTATGACACGACCTACTTTGACACTCGCGACTTCGACATGTACCGTCAGCATCAGTACAACCATGCCAACCGGCAGAAGATCCGCTTCCGTACCTATTGCATCAGTGGTCTACAGTTCATGGAGGTGAAGACCAAGAACAACCACGGACGCACGAAGAAGAAGCGCATCGAGGTAGGCGACATGAATGTCAACGATTCGGCAAAGCGTGACTTCCTGGGGCAGCATTTACGTTATGGCGTCGACACGCTGCAGCCTGCACTAAACAACCATTTTTCACGCATCACCCTCGTCAACAAGGCTAAGACCGAGCGGCTCACCATCGATAGTCAACTCACCTTTCATAATCTGGTGAATGGTGAACACAAAGACATGGGGCAGCTGGTGATCATCGAACTGAAGCGCGACGGACGTGTCCCCTCTCCCGTTCTGGAGATGTTGCGCCAACTGCACATCCATCCGCATGGTTTCTCAAAGTACTGCATGGGGTCGGCACTCACCAACCCGCAGCTTCCCTGCAACCGCTTCAAGCGTAAGCTCATCGAAATCAACAAAATCATCACTAATGTATAACTAATAAAAAAGAATATCGCTATGGATCAAGTTTTTTCAATCACCTTTGGCGACACCATGATACGATTTGCTATCTGCCTCTTCGTCAACTGGTTTCTCGTCCACTTTCTCTATTTTAAGAAAGCCAAGCGCCGCGACTTCTATTTCACCTTCATCATAATTTCGGTGGCCATTTTCTTCCTCGTCTATCTCATGATGGGTATGGACCGTGGCAAGGCCACGATGGGTGTCGGACTCGGACTCTTCGGTATTTTCTCCATCATGCGTTATCGTACAGACACGATGCCCGTTCGCGAGATGACCTACCTCTTCGTTGTTGTCTGCCTGTCGGTGGTTCATGCAATGGCCGACCAGATAGGTGTCGACGACTATGGCAAGATTGTCGGCACTCCACTGGCGGAACTCGCTGCCATCGACGTGGTCATCATCGCAATCATCTTCGTATTCGAACAACAACTGAAGGTCACTGCCTCGAAGCTCATCCAGTATGACCGCATAGAACTTATCAAGCCGGAGAAGCGTCAGGAACTCATCGAGGACATCGAAAAACGTACAGGGCTGCAGGTGACCAAGATTGACGTGGGCGCCATCGACTTTCTGCGCGACATGGCCGTGCTGCGCGTCTACTATGAGGGCGACGGTGACAAGGAAATCGACAACAAGATAAAAATCAAGAACTCAGAATATGCAAACGTTTAAAACTTTACAAGCAATACGCTACCTGGTAGCCGTACTCTTCGCTTATCACTTCTCTCTCGCCACTTCGTCTGCCCAAAGTGAGGCCGGATTGTGGATGGAACTGGGAGCAGAGAAAAAACTGTCGAAGAAGTTCAGCGTGGGATTGGAAACCGACCTGCGCACCCGTAACAACCTGAAGACGATGGATCGCTGGAGCGTGGGACTCTCAGCCGAGTACAAGCCTGTCAAGTATGTCAAGTTTGATGCCGGTTATACCTTACTGAACAATAATTTCCGCGAGGACATAAGCTATAACACCAGCGGCTCGTACAACAACTGGCGACCCTCCTACTGGGGAATCCGTCACCGTGTGAATGCATCGGTCACGGGAACGTATAAGTTCAGTAACAGCCTGCGCATCTCTCTGCGCGAACGCTGGCAATACACTTATCGTCCGGAAAAGACCGTCACCCGATGGGACTTCGACAACTCCAAGTGGGAAAACAAGGTGCGCAGCGGCAAAGGTAAGAACCAGTTGCGCTCCCGACTGCAGTTGGAGTACGACAAGAAAGGAGCTCTCTTCACACCATATGCCAACGTGGAACTCTACAACGCATGGAAAGTCGAGAAGATTCGCTACACCGTCGGTACAGACTACAATCTCTCTAAGCAGCATACCTTCAGCCTCTTCTATCGCTACCAGAACATGAAGGATGTGGATGCCGACGACTACGATCCCGATATGCACTACATCGGCGTAGGCTATAAATTCAAATTTTAAGACTTCCTATCTATGAAACAGTTTATATTGATTGCTATTGCAACATTGGCCTTCATTGGCTGCCAGAACGACGACACAGATTTCAGCGCTTATACCAGTGGCGAGACATCGACAGCCAACATTATCTATATCACGTATAGCGGCACCAGTGTCAGCGTGTCAGGTGACAACAACAATTATGTCACCACCAACAGGGCCGACGTCACCGTCAATACCAGTTCCGACACTGACTCACTGTTGCTGGTGCTCTCAGGCTCTACCACCGACGGTTCGCTGCTTGTTTACCGGCAGAAGAAGTTCGGCATCCGCCTCAACGGTGTCAGCATCCATAATGCCGACGGACCTGCCATCAACAACCAGTGCGGCAAGTCGCTTTATCTCGAAGTAGTTAGCGGAACCACCAATACCCTGACTGATGGTACCAGCTATACCGAACAGGAGTACGACCAGAAGGGTGCCCTGTTTAGTGAGGGTCAGATATACCTTAGTGGCACAGGAACACTGAACATTACAGGCAACAGCAAGCACGCATTCGCCTGCGATGACTATATCGTCATCAACGACAACGTCACACTGAATGTCAATTCTACATCGGGCAACGGCATCAAAGTGAACGACGGTCTTTGGATCAACAACGGCACTATCGATATCAGTGTGACTGCAGATGCAGCTCGCGGTATCAAGTGCGACTCAGTGGTCGTCATCAGCGGCGGAACCACCACCATCACCACTGAGGGTGACTGCGTCTACGACGAGACGGAAGCCGACTACAGCTCTGCGGCCTGCATCAAGTGCGACTATCCGTTAACCATGACCGGTGGAACGCTGACCATGACCAGCAGCGGTGATGGCGGCAAGGGCATCAACTGCGCAGCCGACATCGTATTCAGCGGAGGCACTCTGGTGGCTACCACCACAGGCAGCAACGACGAGGGTAAGCCCAAGGCCATCAAGAGTGACACAAGCATCATCGTCAGCGGCGGCTCCTTCACGGCCACCGTCAAGAAAAGCTGGGCGTGCGACAATGGTTACGAAGACAATACGCTGAGCGATGCCGAACTCGCCCTGAAGCGCATCACCGTAGTGGGTTCGCCTACAACAGCATCTATCGCTAAAAAGTCTGTCATCATCTCATACGAATAATATGAAACATTGGTTATTAACGCTTATCGCACTGGCAGTCGGCATGACTGCCGGTGCCCAGAGCGCAGAAAAGCTCTATAAGGAGGGTAAGGCGCTCTATGATGCCAAGAATTATACGGCAGCGGTTCCTAAACTAAAGGCTGCAGCAGAAAAAGGTCACAAGAAGGCTCAATACCGCCTTGGTCGCTGCTACGACAAGGGGCGTGGAGTGCCTGAGGACGACAAACAGGCTTTCCAATGGTATTCAAAGGCAGCCAAGCAGGACTATCATAAGGCTCTCTACCATTTGGGACAGTGCTACAAGGATGGCGAGGGTGTGGAGAAAGACCGCAAAAAAGCGGTGGAATACTTTACAAAGGCTGCCCGTATGGACAATGCTGATGCCCAATACCAGTTGGGCAAGGCCTACTTGAAAGGCAAGGGTATTGCTGCCGACGAGAAGAAAGCCAAGTCGTGGCTCAATAAAGCCGTCAAAAACGAAAAAGGCGGAGACGATATCCTCAAGAAAATCCGCAAGGACGTTAAGGATGGCGATGAAGATGCCAAGCGCATACTCGCACTACTAAGACTTTAGATCAACGCTTTTTTATTGAGCGAGAAATTGAACTGGTAAGCAATGGCATCAAATATAGCGGGCGAAGATGACAGAAATGACGCATCTTCGCCCGTTTTTTTACACTTTTCCAGGCATAACGACGTTAATCTTATAGAAAATGATTATCTTTGTACCCGAAAGTTACAACCATCCGTATGTTACACGAGCATTCGTATCTTTGCACGCATCAAGCAACAAAAGATTCATGAAGCAGATACGACCGACACTCCTGCTTCAAGGAGGAATACGGTATGTCGCTGACGGATTATCTCAAGTACATATAATAAAAACAGATCATGAAACAAAAACTCTATTTACTAATACTCATCATGTCTGTGCTGCCGTTCACGGAGAAAGCCAGAGCACAGGAAGTGACACTCACCATCACCAACCCCGGCCACAACCAGCGGCAGGAGGTGGCAGAGGCCAGTCTCCAAACGGTCTGCGAACTATTAGAGACAGACAGCACAGCCCCGCTGAAGGTCAGGAACGCCTTGGGCCAGGAGATGACCTACCAGAAGAGCCACGACGGCAAGCTCCTGCTCTCGGTCGCACTGCAGCCAGAGGGCCAAGTGGTCTACACCATCACGAAGGGCGAGCCGAAAGCGTTTAAGTCGCAGGTCTACGGTCGTATCTATCCCAACCGTCTCGACGACCTGACATGGGAGAACGACCGCGGCATCTACCGTTTCTACGGTCCGGCACTCCAGCGGACGGGCGAGCAGTCGTTCGGAACCGATGTCTGGGTGAAGAACACACCGGAGCCCGTGGTTGAGAGTCGCTATCGCCTGCACATGGACGGCTGGCGACAGGGCGACTCGCTCAGGAAAGCCGGCAAGAAGGAGGAAGGCGAAGAACTGTTCCGTAACACGTCGTTCCATCTAGACCACGGACAGGGCATGGATGTATACAGCGTAGGTCCAAGCCTCGGATGCGGCGCCCCTGCGCTGATGAAGGATGGGCAGCTCGTGTTCCCCTATTGTTTCCTGGACTGCAAGATACTCGACAACGGACCGCTACGCTTCACCGCTGAGCTGACCTACGGCACGACGGATGCTGGCACGACGGAGCACCGCCGCATCAGCCTGGACAAGGGCTCGCACTATAACAGAATGACGGTATGGTATGATGGCATTAAGTCGCCGACGTCACTGGCCACCGGTGTAGTCTTGCATGGCAGCGACCATCTCATAACAGACAGGAAGTACGTGCTGTATGCCGATCCTACGGACAACCCGAAGGTACACCAGTCGCAGATATTCGTCGGCACCCTATTCCCCGACGGGGCCGACGAGGCCGTCGAACTCGGCGGCAAGCCCGGCCATGCCGTCGGCATCATCCGGCAATACAAGGGCCAGCCTTACACCTACTACTTCGGCTCGGCCTGGAGCCTGTACGACGTACCGACAATAGCGCACTGGCAGTTGCTGACCGACGAGTATCTCCAGAACATCAAGACCCCTCTGACAATTGAAATAACAAAAACAAAATAAGACATGAAACGACTGATGACAAGCCTGATGCTGTTGGCATCCATCCTGACGACACAGGCAGACGAGACCAAAGCGACCGCCCGGCCATCCTCATCATCCACGGGGGCGGATGGAGCGCAGGCTCGAAGAACGACATGGTGTGCGGGCAGTACTCTGTCCAACTGGTCAGCGAACTGCTCGCCTTCCCCAATCCCTCATTCTTCGGCAAGTATTTCCGTGAGCACGTGGAATATTCCACACATAAATATCAGATGCAAGATAATCTTAAAGTTACATCATAACAGAAAAATGACTGACACACAATATATTAAATAATATGTAACTTATTTGTAAAGTTACATTAATTGGGGTAAAATTGAAAGATTTCATGCAAGAGTCTTG
>ERZ842401.2775-NODE-2775-length-22847-cov-9.222666_pt1 | contig 22847 bp, 21 predicted proteins | sample MGYA00521270_ERZ842401 | MGnify/ENA primary metagenome ERZ842401 (study PRJEB31892, sample SAMEA3878208) | bioreactor metagenome | biome: Moose rumen | place: Sweden | collected 2011-10 | study: EMG produced TPA metagenomics assembly of the PRJEB12797 data set...
CTTGGCTATCTCCACCGTCTCGTAGTCGGCAATAGTATAGGAACTGCCAGAATACCTACGTAGCTCAAAGTATATGCCAGTGTTTCTGTCGGCAATATCTCCACTGCCTGCTGTCACAGGGAATGGTGTTGAAGTAATCTGTGATGTGACATTCTGCCCGTTGGCATTGATATAGGTGGCAAACAGGCGAAGTATTCCGCTGTTTGATGTACTGCTGATGTCCGTTGCACCCGTACCGAAACCGATAGTGCTCTTGTTCCCCTGAATATCCGTCCGCGTTCCGCTTATAATGATGTTTTGTGTGGTATATGTGGCAGGATTATAGGCGATGGCATTGGGGTTAAGATTTAGCTCGTACTTGTCCTGCGAGGTCTTGTTGGCGGTGAACTCGGCGTAATAGTACTGCCCGGCGTTGGTGTTCGGGTACTTGGCGCGTACCTTCACCTTGGCGGTGTCTGTATTCAGTCCGCTGACGGTGAGCAGTCCTGCCGTCGAGATACTGGCCTTGGCGGTGTCATTCGTATTGCTGCCCGTGGTGCTGCTGCCTGCCGCCACCCAGTGCTCGCCGTTGTCGGCGCTGACGGACCAGCCGACGCTCGACGCGGCAACCTGGCTTGCCCCGTCGTAGAGCCGCGCCTGCGACGTGGCGCTGCCCGACTTGTTCTCGCCCGCGTCGTTGTAGATAAAGTCCTCATGCTCGTTGTCGAGGGCGAGGCGGATGCTGTTCTGGCCGTTGGTGCCCCAGTACCCAAGGCATACCTTTCCTACGATGGCGTAGTTGGAGCTGTCGGTGCCGCTGACGACCTTCGTTGCTCCCCATAGGTACTTGCCTGTCTCCATCGTGTAGGAGGTGGAGAATGAACTGTCGGCGGGGGCTGACGTGCCGCTTGTGTGGACGGCATAGACCTCCGTGCCACTCTTGATGTCCTTCACCAGTCCGAGGCAGCACCAGCCGGAGTAGATGTGCGTACTTGTAGCGTCGCTCTTCACCACGTCGGCCACCTGCCAGACGTACTGCGTCGAGACGTTGCTGCTGGCAGCGAGGGCTTCGTTGAGCGTGTCGTAAACGGTGCCGGGTGTCGGCTGTCCCGTGCTGGCGGTGGAGAGGAAATAGACGATGTTGGCCGACGTGATGCTAACGCCGTTGGCACTCTTGGCTATCTCCACCGTCTCGTAGTCGCACATGCGGTAGCTGTTGCCGCTATACAGGCGCAGCTCAAAGTAGATGCCGGCATAGGTGTTGGCGTTTGTCTGGTCAAGCGAGAACGTCGTGGCCGTCATTCTGTTGAGGGACGATGTGACCAGCGAGCCGTTGGCGTTCACGTAGCTGTAGTACAGGCGCAGGCCGTCGGTGGCGGTGGTCTGTATCGTCACGCCTGATGTCTTGTTGCCCTGTATGTCGGTGCGGTCGGCTGTCAGGGTGATGGTCTTGTTGGTCCACGCCTCGCTGCTGTTGAAGGCGATGGCGTTGGGCTTCACCACGATCTCGTACTTGTCCTGCGAGGTCTTGTTGCCCGTGAACTCGGCGTAATAGTACTGCCCGGCGTCGGTGTTCGGGTACTTGGCGCGTACCTTCACCTTGGCGGTGTCTGTATTCAGTCCGCTGACGGTGAGCAGTCCTGCCGTCGAGATACTGGCCTTGGCGGTGTCATTCGTATTGCTGCCCGTGGTGCTGCTGCCTGCCGCCACCCAGTGCTCGCCGTTGTCGGCGCTGACGGACCAGCCGACGCTCGACGCGGCAACCTGGCTTGCCCCGTCGTAGAGCCGCGCCTGCGACGTGGCGCTGCCCGACTTGTTCTCGCCCGCGTCGTTGTAGATAAAGTCCTCATGCTCGTTGTCGAGGTCGATGCGCACGGAGTTTGCCCCATCCTTGCCATAATGATTCCAGATGCGCGGCGTGGAGAACGGTCCCCAGTGGCCGCCGCCGCTTTCGTCGGAGGATGACGAGCTATCGTCGGAGGACGAGCCGCCGTATTCGGGAATGTAGTCGCGGTAGGCACCGTACTCGTAAGGCATGCTCTCCTCGGTGCCCTGCGGGTCGTCGGTCCAGCCGTTGGGCACCCACTCGTCGAGGGTGTCGTCGTAGACGGTGTTGCCGTTGGCCACGCCGCTGGGGTTGACCTCGCCAAGGGTGATGAGCGACGGCAGGGCATCGGCGCCGGTGCTGCCGCTGAAGGTAGTGGCGGCGGCGCGGCGGGTGTAAATCCACTCACGCACCTTCGAGTCCTCGCCGTCGCGCACGAAGGCAATAGTGGTGCGGTAGAGTTCTATCCTCGTCTCTGTATCGTCGGAGGAGCTGCTGTCGGATGAGTCGCTGGCCGAAGTGAATACACGGACGATGCGCACATTCACGCTCTGCTGGGCGGCAAAGGTGCTGATGGGGATGGTGGCTGTGGCCACGGCGGTAGCCGCGCCCGTAAACTGGAGCGGCGTCCACTCGTCGGAGCCTACGACGGCATACTCCACGGCGAGGAGCGCCGTATTGAGGTCGCCGCGCGTCATCTCATAGACGTTGTTGCGCTGGTCTGTGGCTCGGACGGTAGCGCGTATGCCTTCGGCGGGGCTGTAGTTGCCCGTCTGCGGGTTGTAGCTGGCGATGTTAGTGGAGAGAGCCAGCTCGTATTTCTCCCACGTCTCGGCCAGAATGGTGATGGTGGCTGTCTTCAGGACAACCAGCTCTGCATCATCGGAACTGGAGGAATCGGAATACTCGGAGGAATCGGAGTCCTCAGAGGAGTCGGAGTATTCAGAAGAGCTGGAGCTGTCTGTTCCCGCTTCCTCTCCCCATGCTGTGACGGTGAAGGTGGCAGCCACGGCTCCGTTGAAGTCGTCGGCGGCGCGGCTGTGCGAGAGGGTGATTTGTCCGTTTGGCATCAGCCGCAGGGCGGGTTCCTCGTCCGAGCTGCTGCTGTCCGTGTCGTAAGGGTGGTTCCATGCGTAGTCGGCCTCGCTGTCGCCCGTGTTGCGGGTGATGGTCCAGTGGCTCACCTTGTCGGAGGCATCCGCCATCCATCCCTCCACGAGGCTGGCGGTGAGTACCGCAGACTGCCCCCAATAGACATACGGGTTCAGACCCACGTCCTCGTCGTCGATGGTGCAGCCCAGCTCTATGCGCAGGGGCAGCAGGTCGGGGTTTGTCTGCCATTCCTCGTTGTACTGGTCAGTGCCCAGGATGCCTGTGTCGAGCGTCACGGTGCGCTCGCCGTTCACGGCAGCCGACACCGTGCCGAGCTTCACCCACCAGTAGCCGCTGCGCCCGTCGGCGGCCTGACGGGCGGGGATGGGTCCCCAGGAATAGGTTTTCCCGTCATTGCCTGTGCCGCGTGTGCCGCCATAGCGGCTTGTGTTGGGCGAGAGGATGTAGGGGTCGCTCCATTCACCAGTACCCTCGTCCTGCGTCTGCCGGGCAAAAACAATGTAACCGTCGGCTTGAGCGGCACTGACGTTGGCGGCGTCGGAATAGTCTGTCACCTTGCGCAGACGGGCATAGATGGTGTATGGCACTGTGCCCGTGGTATCTTCCAGCCGGCGGTTACGCCCTGCCAGCGTCCATTCCTGGTAAGTACCGTTCCATGTACCGAGAGAAGAGATGGGAACGCTGTAGACCTTTATCTTCGCGCCACTGGCCACATACACGGCGAGGTCGCGATGTGAGCCATTGGCATTGGGCGTGATGGAGATAGCCGATGGGGCTATATAGTGAACGGGTGATGTGCGCATATCTTTGTCTTTTTTGCGCACATTATATATATATTCAGGGCGCGGCGCAAGGGCAAGCCGAAGAGCACTGCCCTTGATTTCCACCCCGCCAAAGCGTAATATCAGGATGACGTGATAACAATATAACGGAATAACGATATATCGAAATTCAATTTATGGAACATCTTGCACTTGAAATTTTCGACCTCGACCAGACGGACGGCACCAAGGCCACCACATCAAAGTATGCCAACCTTCCCGAGGATGCCAGCATCACCATCACCGACACATCGGAGATATTCGCCAGCGGCGACGTGTGGAGCCACTCGTTCACACTGAACGTCCACGCGAACAGTCACATCTTCGGCACAGCGGGCGACATCCACGGCAGCCGCCTGCACGAGCAGATCAATAAGCGGCGCGCCCGACTCTGGGTGGAGGGGCTACCGCTCTATCTGGGCTACCTGAAGCTCGACGACGAGGTGGACGTCGACGAGAACGGCGACGTGGACGTGACCTTCGAGAGCGGCCAGAAGACCTTCGACGAGATGATCGAGGGCACGAGCGCACAGGAGGTGAGCGTGGGCGACGTGGAGATAGGCGTGGCGCTGAACAGGAAGCGTAATATCCATGTGTCCACATTCAGCTTTGATTACAAGCTGGACGAGCATGCCTCTTTCCCAGAAAAGACATACCATGACGGTGAGGACGATTATGCCACGGTTATAGGAACCGATGTCTTTATAACGCAGCGGTGGCCTAAGTTGGTACTGTCTAAGGGTACACTAACCGACCTTACCACAAACACAACGGAAGACATCAATGCTGTCAATGTACAGACGGCATACGACGACAGCCACCCTTACTGCAACATCAATATCTGTTACCAGAAGAAAGAAAAGAAGAACAAGAATACCGACGAGAACGACAATGAAGAGGTGACAATACGTGAATACGTTGTCAGGCTCGCGTCGGGAAAGGACACAACCAACGGCGGAGACAACGAAGTGAGATTCAACAACTCACCGAATTTCTATCTGTTGTACTGGCTGAAGCGTCTGTTGCTTGACAAGGGCGTCTACATCACAGAGAACCAGGCTCTTGACGTAGAGGACTTGCGACGGGTGTTCCTTGTAAATATGGGTTGCTTCTACGAGGAAAAAGACACAGACATTGAAAACCTGGAGAACTATGCTGTAGGCACTGCCGACTACAAGAAATACGGCAAATATTCCTTCCCTGGCAATTTCGTCAGCACACTATGCAAGACATACCCGGGTGATGATGACAGGGGAAGTGTGCTTATGCGCAACGGCAAGATGACCATTAACGGAAGTGTCGTAGAATCCTATCCGCAGGCTTCAGGAAGCATAACGTCATTAAATAAGAACAGCAACGGCTGGTATGATTTGCACGTCAGCATGGATTCAGTGACAGGCTACAAGGCGTTTGCCACAGGCGACAACTATCCTAACGTAAACGTGTCTGACGTGATAGATGCCATGAAGGCTGCCTTTGGCGTAAGGTTCCTGTTCAACCAAGACTACAATCAGGTGCGTATCGTTCTGCTTAGAAACATATTCAGGAGCAAAGACGTACAGACCGTCTGCTGCGAAGTCGTCCAATGTACAAAGGAGGATAACGGCATTCGTGGTTTCCGTATGACATACAACGGCGGAGAGGACGATACTAACTATAATTACAACGACTGGAAGTATGCAACCACAAACGTAAGTTACGAAGACCTGCGCCAGAGGTATGTGACATCTTTCAACAAGAACTGCTATATCAATGCCGTCACAGGCAACGCATATCGCATCAAGATTGACGAAGAAGAGTCTGTATTCTTCCCTGCACTGTTCGAGGTTGGCGGATATAACAACGCAGAAGATGGCGATTGCACTGGTGAGGAGGAAAGCATAGATACGGTCTCCGTCAACGCCACGCCCATGCTTGTTTATGAGATAGACGGTAAATATGCGCTTTTTTATAGCGGCGAGATGAAAGCGCCTGGCAATAAGATGGAGATAGCAGCCCAGATACCCGTTTCTTCCACGCCGTACAGGCACTCTTATGAAGACAGTTCCGGCAACCGGTATGTCGTGACTGGCGACCTGGATGTGTTTATCAAGGAGGGATATATTGTTGCCCTCCAGGACAACTACGATTTGTCTGGTATCGTCGACTCTCCGTTTGACAATATGGAACTGGGGCTTATGTTCGGCATCATGCGCGGCAGCGGCTCTGACTCACGTGTCAAATACGAAAAAGACGAAATTGAGGGAGAGACCCCAAGGAACGACTGGTGGGAAGTTGTGCCGGGCAACGGTGCTGTCAGCCACCCGGACACTTGCGACAATTACGGTAATGAATGGGACTACAACGGTGACGTTTATGGCATCGGCTCACGCGAGGGTCGATTCTCCCTGAAGCTCCGCGCAGAAAAACCCAACCCTTATTACACAGACACAAAGCTGCCGAACGTCATTTCGACGAAGCAAGAGGCCGGCGAGGCCATGCAGGAGTTTTACACTACTGCCAACACCAATCTGCTGTCAAGGCCGAGAGTGGGAAATTCCACCATGCGTGCCGCAGGATGGAATGCTCCAGGCGACGGGTATGCTACTGTCTATAGTATGGGATATGGAGTGGCGAGCGTTGACGGGTTGGTGCATGAGATATTGTGGACACCCATCAAGGAGAACGGAACGGTATTGACACAGGCTCAGCTGGAAAGTTATATAGACGGTTTTAACGGGCTGACTATCCTGGATATGGTGTCGCATGACACGCAGCACCTGATTCTTGACATCGACACCACAGAGAAACGGGCCGAAATTCTACATAAATTGCAGGCTATCTATTATGCAACGGAAGGAGAAGAGGTAGAGTCCGTAGACATCAGTTATCTGAAGAACAGGAGAACCACGACGACGACCGAGACCTACCAGTCGAACATTGCTGAGACCAAGGAGGATGCGAAGTATGTTCTTAGCCAATATTTCACAAGCAGTAACGTTGACTTATTCTACCTATTACTGCACGACACGGCTTTCTACAGAAGTCATGGATGGAACGTGTCGGGCGACGTGTTCTTCTTGACCGTATTGTACCGCCCTTCAAGTTACTGGAACACATCCATTATCGTCACTCCGGGGAACTTGTCCGAGAGTGGACTCGAAGAATATTTCATAAGGATATTCATTGCAATCATGTATAACATAGGATGGCAGGTTGACATTGAGCAGTACCGAGAGGAGTTTTATAGAACACCTCCTGGTAACTATCTTGACCAAATGGTCAGGATTGACAGGGAGGGGTTGTTTGATTCTGGTTCTTTGTTCCAGGTTGGCGGGCAGCAACTGATTCTGGACGTAAATTCAACAGGTTCGACCAACGAGCGCAAGACACTTCTCGACGGTCTGCTACAGGTGTACTATGCCGATGTCAGGGGAAAGACGCCAACACCTGTAACACTCCCGACGGGCGTTTACATCCCCAAAACGAGGGAGGTGACTATAACCGTTGACACATCGTCAGAAACCACCGCCATAGCAAAAACATCACTCCGGGGACGTGGCCTTGCCGACCAGTTCTACAAGGAGTATTCCTATTGGATTCGCAACGCCCGTATTATGAAGATGAAAGTACGCATGGAGCTGGCACAGCTGCTCGCCATCGACAAGACGGTGCGCGTCACCGTGGGCGACGTAACTGGATTTATACGGAAGATGCAGTACTCGGTGAGCAACAAGACTGGGCTGGGCGAGGTGACGATGGAAATTATGTATATTTAGTTTCAGGTTTCAAGTTTCAAGTTTCAAGTTTCAAGTTATGGCAACAAATACAGTAACAGTGTCAGGAATGTTCAGCGAGGTGGGCGGGCCGACTCATACCTACTTCGCCGACAGCCCCGTGGTGATCGACATCAGCGGACTTTACTGGGGCAACCCCGTTACAAGCCCGTTTACGGTGGTGCGCGTAGAAGTGATACGTCCCGTTACTTCCTCGTCAGTGCAAACGAGAGCCAGGTCCGCATCCAGAGCACAGAGCACATCTTATTCGCCCTCCGAAGCAGCGCAGCTACTTGCCGAAATGTTTACGAATAGTAACGCTGCGTTCTACGATGAATCAATAGGATACATCAACGGGGCCGAAATCAAACAGGTTACAGACAGCGACAATATCACGCACAATATGCTTGTCGTGACGTCTTATACAGATTTGTCGTTGACTGGAATAGATGAAGAGGAAGGCGACCTGTCAATATACGATGCCGAAGGGATTATGTCATACGACTATTCCACAGGCCAATATATTGTCGAGTTGGATAGTACGCAAGAACGATGCGACACTCTGTTGGATTTATGCAGTATTGCATACGGAAGCGGACAAGGCGGGAGTGGTGGTGACAGCAGCGGACAGGGCGATAGTGGTGGTGGCAGTGGCGAACAGGACGATACCACCGTGAGTGACGATGATATTCAAATTGTGGGCGACTTCCGAGCCGACACGGGCGGGCAGACCAGCGTATCCTTCGACATATCATCGGCACTGCGGGCAATATGGAGCGGCTACGACTTCAACGATACGGACGCAGAGGTGGCAAAGGCAAAGGCGGCACTGACAGGCTCGAGGGCACAGACGGTGACCCGCGCCATGCGTACATATATTCTGCGCATCTACACGGAGTATCTGGACAGCTCGGACGGGGAGTTCACCACCACGCAGTGCTCCGTTCTCATTGACGGTGTGAGATATACCGACATCCCCGGCGGGCAGTGTCTGATGGGCGGGATGACGGAGTGGGAGCGCAGCCTTATCACCGACAGCAGAGACAGGGATGTGTCCCACTTTGAGCACACGGGCATCCGCAACGGCGACGCTTCGACCAAGCCGACGAGTTCGCCGGAGCGCGTAGGTAAGACGAGCATCACGTCGTGGGTGGACGTGAGTAACGCCGGGACACAGAGCATCTTCTACTCGCCGACCTACAACAGCGGGCAGGGACAGAGCGACGGCACGTCGGCCCACGCCCCGCTCGTGCTGCGCGACACCTCGCAGGAGTACGTCGATTTCCTGTTCCTGAACCGACGCGGAGCCGTAGAGACTTGCAGCGGGCAGACGTTGGAGTCGATGGGCATCAACGTAAAGGTGACGCAGTACAGCCGCACCAGCCGTCCGTCGTTCAACCCTGTGCGCTCGCTGATGGCTATCGGACAGGACGGACGGCGCTCTTGGCAGATGTCCAGTGGGTTCGTCAGTCGTGAGTGGGCCGAATGGTGGGCACTGGAGTTCCTGGGCGGCAAGCGAAAGCAGTGGTGGATGCGCTACCCCATCGGCGACGCTAACGGCACGTATGTCCCCGTCATCGTGGAGCCGTCGAAGCAGAACATCAGCATCTATGACCGGTCGAAACAGAACATGCCGCACGTCGATTTCACCGTGACACTGGCGCTGGAGGGGTAGCCTGCCCTTAACTTCGTTGAGCGCAGGCGGCGGCTCGGCATAACCATCGAGCAAGCTCGTGGATTCTGTTCTCGCCTTGCACTGCCCTTGATTTCGGATTCCTATTTACCGATATTCAAGACGTAACACAGAACGAAATAATGTCTTAACTCGAAAAAGTGAAATGAACCAAGTAATGATTGACCTCTGGCCCCTGTTGGTGCCGATACTGCTGGCCGCCGTGGGTTGGCAGTGGCGCGAAAACCACCAGCTGAAAATCCGTGTGGCGGTGCTGGAAACAACCGTTGAGAACTTAGAGAACACGCTGGAGAATATTCGCGACCGACAAGACTCGCAGTCGAAGAAGCAGGACAACATCCTCGACCGCCTACAGTCGATGGAGAACGAAGTGATAGAACGCATAGGCAAGACCGACGCCAGTATCTCGTCGCTCGCAGCCCAGGTGAAGGGACTGCACGATTTGATACTGATATCCGACAAGGGACTTCACATCGAAAGGAAATAAGGACTATGGGAGAACAGATTAAGCATACAGGCAATGAGCTGCGCGAGAGGTGGGTAAAGCGGATGCCCCGCTTCTTCCAGATGATAGTGAGAATCGTGCTGAGCATCGCCGCCACCGCCACCACCGTCAACTTCGCCGTGCCCGCCCTCGGCGGTGAGCTATACGAATGGTGGTCCGGCGTATATACGCATATTCTCGTAGGCAGTATCTGCACGCTGATGGTTTGCAAACTCACTGTGGCAGGAGGTTACAAAGAACTGAACCCAGAGGACTTGCTGCGCGGCAAGATGGGAAGACATATACAGATGGAGCACGACATTGACGAGCAGATAGACGGCGAGCAGCCAGGAGACGAATAGAGTTAGTAGTGTTTTCATAGGCTTAGGCGTAGCGACGCCAGCGAATGGTTTTAGATTAGTAGTAATTTATAGTTTCAGGTTTTTAGTTATTAGATTGAAAAGACCGCCGCCCGTGAGGATAGCGGTCTTTTTGTTGCCCTTGACCCTCGCCATGCCCGCATTATCTTGTAGCCAGATATATTCACCAAAACAACATGAAAGATTATGGCAGAAAACAGAACACAGATTGACCCGCGCTACATGAAGTACGACAAGGACGAGGTGGAGGAAATCCTCGATGGCGCAGTACAAGTAACCAACAACGACGACCCGATGTCGCTCGTGAGTGAATAACCCTTAAAGCATGACAGCAATGGCAACACCAGACTTAACAAAACTGAAGCATGCCCTCGTGAACGCGCCGCTGCACTTCTACACGGAGGTGAAGGTGGACGGCACGGAAGTATTGAGACACATCCGCGTGCAGCAGAAGACCTACGACGTGCCTTCCGACGGCATCACCATCGACACCATCCCCGCCAACTCGGTTGATTCCGCCGCCATCAAGGACGAGAGCGTCGAACTGCGCGATCTCTCGCCGGAGGCACGCGCCGCAACGGAGAACCAGTTCGCCACCGACGCCGACGTAAAGGCGGCGCTCGGCCTCTGACACCATCAGATGTTCAGTAGGCTGCCGTGCCACGGCAGCCGCTCAGCATACAGTTCACTTATTTTATTAACCAACACAAAAAGTTTAGCAAAATGGCAAAGACCAATGCAAACAGTGCTCTTAACATGGAGCACCTGGCCCTCATCAAGCAGGCCATCGACGCTGCAGGCGCAGCAAAGGACATCACCATCGAAGCCGGTACTCCGGGCGAGGGCATCCTCTCCAGCACCGTCATCAAGAAGGGTGGCACGGTCATCGGAACCATCAACATTCCGAAGGACTACGTGAACAACATCATCGGCATCGTGGCCGAGGACGGCGAGGGCAACCCCGGCACCTTCCTGAAGGTCAACGTAGCCCCCACGGGCGACACTGCCGAGTACCAGTATGTTGACGTGTCCGGCCTGATCGAGTACGTCACGAGCGGCTCGCAGACGGGCGACATGTTCGTGGTGGACATCGACCCGACGAGCCACGAGGTGACCGTGACCGCCACCGACGGCACCATCACCAAGGCCAAGCTGGTGAGCGGCGTGCAGACCACGCTGACTAATGCCGACACTGCCTACGGCTGGGGCGACCACTCCGTGGCCGGCTACATCGTGGGCGAGTTCGCCACCGACACAGAGGTGCGCACGGCCCTCGGACTGCCCGCAGGCGAGTAAGGCAGACCGCCACAGGGTATGAAGGGCACAACGCCCTTCATGCCTCTTATTATTAATCATTAGCAACACATATACAGACTCATGCCCAGCAATATACAGACACTTGACAAGGCCGTCAACGTGCGCCAGTTGAAGATGGTCAACGACGCGGCGGTACACCTCGACGAGACCGCCGGCCCCGCCAGCGAGGATGTCATCGACGAGTACGGGCGCATCACCGCCTCGCTCTATCAGGCACTGGAGGACGCGCAGCAGGTCATCACACCCGCACAGTCCGCTGCAGAACTCGCCAACGAGAAGGCGCTGCTGGCGCAGCAGGCAATCGCCAACGTCGAAGCGGCGACAAGCGCGGCAGCCAGTGCAGCCGACGCAGCGACTGACGCAGCGGCACAGGTGGAGGACGCTCGCGGCGCATACGGCTCGCTCGCCCTGCGGCTCGACGCCGTGGAGGTGGCCGTCGTTGAATCCACCAACCCCATGACGCTGCTGTCATGACATACTTATATAGAATAAAATCAGGAATTTAACAATAAAAACAAAAAAAGCAATGGCAAAACAAGGTAATCTGACCGTTGGGGGTCAGCCAGTCATCCCCAACACCATCGCCGCAGCCGTGGCCGACGCCGCCCGCTCGCAGGCACTTAGCGCATCCCTGGCCGTACTTGTCGAGAAGAACGTGCTGGGCTATCCCACGTTCTCGACCATCGTGGACTACGCCGCCGGCGACACCGTGTTCTACGACCGCCGCCTCTACACCTTCACCGTCGCCCATGCCGCAGGCGCATGGAACGCCGAGCACGTGACGGAGGCCGACGTCAAGTCGCTCATCACCGCCGCCGTCACGGCAGCACTCGAAGCCGGCGACATCACGCCCGCCGTGGCCGCCAACCTGCAGAACTGGAGCGAGCGCGACGACCTCGCCATCGAGGACACGTTTGCCGACCTCGTGCGCACCGCCGCCGGCGACCAGAGCATCAACAGCGATGCGGGCGCACAGCTCGTCAGCATCGTCCCCGTCACCGACTTCAGCGCCACGGCGCTCGTCACCACCGGCTTCAACCTCCTGCGCCAGGCCACGGCCGTAGGCAGCGGGTGGTACTTCCTCGTGCCCGCCCTGCCCTTCGGCACCTACGGCACGGCAGAGCAGCCCAACGGCGTGCTCTTCACCGACGCCCAGGGCAACGCCCTCACGCCCACCGTGCGCTTCAAGCCGCTCTCGCAGGGCGTGCCCACATCGACCTCGCAGGGCAGCGTCTGTGCCTATACCGAATCGCACGGCCTGCGCTTCTACACCACCACCGAGCCCGGCTATCTCATCGTCACCGGCATCACCCGTGCCACGACCTGTGCCCACCTGGGCTGGAGCCGCCGCTACACGGAGTATGTCGGCATCGACAACGTGAACGACGCCGGCGGCAGCGTGGCACTGACCGACATCATCGCCGCCGTGCATGACTTCGGGCTGCTGCTCACCGCATCGCGCAACGGCGAGTCCGTGGCCGACGAAATCAACTTTGCCGACGGCAAGTGGTACCGCCGCGTGCAGCGCACCCAGCCCACATGGACCACCACCGCCAACGAGAGCGAAGGCTCCGTCACCTCCTACACCCACACCGCCACCATCAGCGACATGAAGGCAGGCGGCATCGCCGAGTGCGGCGGCCTGGCCCTGGAGGTCAGCGCCAACGTCATCTCCTACAGCGACCAGAACAGCGCAGCCACCACCGACTACGTGAAGTACGAGCTCGCCACCGTCGCCACCGGCAACGTCAGTGCAGCACCCCTCGCCATCGAGGACTGGGGACTGGAGATGCTCACCGGTACCACGGGCACGGCAGAGGTCACCATGCAGTACGCTCAGGGCTATCCCGACGCCGTGGCCAACCTCGTCAACGGCGGCTTCCAGCGACGCACCGATGAACTGGAGGCGCAGATTGCCGCACTGAAGGAACTGGTGGCCAGCATCGGCTCCAGCGCAGAGGGCTACGTCCGTGTGTCCGGCAGCAGCAATCCGGCCCTGAACTACGCCCACTACTCCTACGGCAACGCAGAGGGCTTCTCACGCGACTCAGCGTTCAGCCTGCTCTACCCCTGTCTCATCGGCACTCCGCTCACAGGCAGCGGCACCGAGGGCAAGATTCTCCACGTGCTGAAGAAGCTCGGCGCGCGCAAGGCCACCGCCGCCGACACGGGCTTCACCGTCGGCCAGGCCGTATGGGACGACCTCGACGGTACGCCACATGCCATCGACGGCTCGGAGGGCGACGTGATGATTTGCAACACCGAGCAGTACTACCGACTCATGGGCAAGTACGCCGTACAGGGCACGGAGTACGACGTCTACCTCGTATCGCTCACGCCGTTTACCTGGCAGGGCTACGAGGCCGAGCTGGTGACGAAGCGCGGCGTAGCGCCCGACTACTGCGTCTCGCACACCGACAGCGACAGCGTGGTGCGCATGCACTCCGTCTACAACCCCGACTGGAACGGCTCCTACAGCGCGCCTGCCGGTGTGGTTGGTAAGTACGTCTACAGCCAGGACGAGCAGACGGGCGCCATCACCGAGCAGTACGATGCCGAAGCCACGCTCCTCGGCGGTGCCGGCGGCTGCCACACAACGAACCTCGCGCTCTACACCGGCGAGCAGCATGCCATGAACCAGAACCCGGACACCACGAAGCCCGTGCCGTTCATGAATCAGACGGCAGCCAGCGTCGAGGACTGGTATGCGCTGATGCTGGCCGAGGGCGGCACCTTCGACGCCCATAAGGCTGCGCTCATGGGCAGCGGCTTCTGCGCCAACGACCCCGCCACTGCCGCCGCCGACTGGGAGGAGAGCGCCGCACTGGCCAAGAACGGCATACGCATCTACGACAAGGATAATGTGGCCAGGCTCTATTCTCCTGCCGCTAATGCCGAGACTGCCATCGGGCTGACGGACTCCAGCGAAAAGCTGTTCGGCACCATCGTCAACGCCTACCGCAACCCCTTCAAAGTCATGGAGGCACATCGCGCCGTCAGCTATGCCGTCAGCCGTGGCATCGGCGAGCTGCAGTGGTTCGTCTTCGAGGGTAATAAGTACAAGTACCGCTCCGTCGACGGCTTCGCAGGCCCGCAGCAGGGCGAGATGACGTGCGTCGTATGGAAGGTGCTCTCGTCGAAGCTCGGCGCCGCCTGCGTAGCCCCCACCGACAAGACCACCAGCATCGAGGGCAATCGTATCGACCTGATGTTCTCCGTGGCGCTCTTCCACGGCATCACCACGCAGGTGTCGCCCTCGTGGTGGACCAGCGGACTGGTGTTCACCGAGGACGAGAACCAGGCTTATGAAGCCTACATGCAGCGCGACCAGCAGCTGCTCGCCATCACGCCGACAGGCGACAAGGATATTGCCGACAGCTGGTCCTTCGAGCAGGACTATGACCACGTGGCAAGTCTGGCCGGCGGCAGCGGCTACCGCAAGAACTACACCTCACGTGCCCTGATGGTGGCACCGAACAATACTGACAAGAGCGGTGCGGGACTGCATACCTATGTAGGTGCTTATAACGCCTACACAAGTTCTGCTGCTCCGGAAGGGAAGAAGTCCGTGCGCGGTTTCCGCCGTGGCTACAGCGTGAGCTACGCGAACCTGTCCCCGTTGGGCGTCAACGCGGGCAATGCGCCCTCGAGCACGAACGCGAGCATCGCGTTCGGCACCTGTGTGCGCATCGTCGACTGAAGCGGAGCCGCAGACAGAGGAGCGTAGCGACGACGAAAACGTAAACCGCGCGGCCCAAAAGGCCGCGCCCCGCCGCAGAAGCCAACGCAAACGAAGACGGAAACCGCGCGGCGACAGCCGCGCCCGCCGAAAACGAAAACCCGCGCCCGCCGAAAACGAAAACCCGCGCCGACAGGCCGCCGGCGCCCTTAACCAAAACCGCAGAGGGGCGGCCCCGCCCCCGATGAAGCAGAAATCCAGGCCAGCCGCCCGCAGGGCAAGCAAATCGGAGTAGCCGCGAGCTGGTGAGGTTAAGTCCAGTATGTCGCCGTACCACGGCGACCAACAACAGGACAAAAAGGCAGCTGCACCGTTCCGTGCGCGGTTTCCGCCGTGGCAACAACGTGAACAACACGAACCTGTCCCCGTTGTACGTCAACGCGAACAATGCGCCCTCGAACACGAACACGAACATCGCGTTCGGCAACTGAAGCGCCAAACAGTCCAGTATGTTGCGTTGTCAACGCAACAAAAAAAGTATAAGTCCTCCATCGCCCCGACCTGAGCGAGAAGAGGCAGGTGCAGAGCCTCGCTGACGAAGAGAGCGAAACAACGCAGAGAAAAGGTGCCAAGACCACCGGCCGACCGGGCACAGAGACGGCAGCCGTCAGGAGGAGTCCTTCTTCCGTTGCGCGGCGATAGCATCGCCGCATCACGCAGCAGCCGTTCACATAGCCAACGCAGGGTAGGCTGCGGGGCGTTCGGAAACCCCGCCATCGGCGCACACAGGTCATCGTTAAGTATGTCGCCATATCATGGCGACCAAAAGTTAAACAAAATGGCCACATCCACATGGACCAACACCACCACCGGCCTGCATGCAGCCGTCCACGACAGCTACATGGCCAAGTCCGCCCGCCAGCGACGCAAGCGGGAGGTGCGCCGCGTGATGGCCGACGTCGATGCCTTCTGCCGGCGCAAGCAGCAGGAGCTGTTATCGGGCACCTACCAGGTAGGCCGGTATCGCCACTTCCGCCTGCGCGACAAGAAGAAGCAGCGCGACATCAGTGTCCTGCCCTACGAAGACCGCTGCGTGCAGAACAGCATCAAGGATGCCATCCAGCCCCTGCTGCTCCGACAGATGACCAACGATATGCTCGGCGGACTGCCTGAGCGTGGCGTGCTGGCCACAGTGCCACGCAATTCCGTGGTTCGCCGCATGCGCTGCCTCATGAACGACCGCTCGCTGCGCTACTACCTGCAGGGCGACGTCCGTAAGTTCTACGACAGCATCGACAACGTGGTGGCCATGCGCCTCGTTGAGCGCCAGGTGAAAGACCCGCGCACGCTGGCCGTCATCCGCCAGCACCTCTTCGCGCAGAAGCGCCTCGCCATCGGCGACCCCTTCAGCCACCTCATCGCCAACCTCGTCATGTCGCAGATCATCCGGCAGGCCAAGCAGAAGTACGGCAAGCGAATCAAACTCATCAACTTCGCCGACGACTTCATCGCCTTCGCCCGCGACAAGGCCACCCTCGTAGCCCTCCGCCGTGACATGCAACGCTGGGCCCGCCAGCTCCGCCTGCACTACAAACCGCTCTACATCCGTCCCGTCCCCGGTTCCGTACACCGCGATATTATCGCGGTCCCTGCCAAGCCCATCACCTTCTGCGGCTACCGCTTCGGCCCCGCCTACGTCCACCTCACCCGCCGCACCAAGCTGCGCTACATCCGCGCCCGCCACCGCCGTCGCTCCGTAGCCAGCTACCAAGGCATCCTGGCCGTCGCCGACGCCAAGCACCTCCAGTATCTCATTGAACACCAAGACAACCGACACATGACCAACAAAATCCGCCGACCCTTCGCAGGCCGGCCCATGAAGATTGAAGTGATGGAGGGCCTCGCCCATACCATCGTCGACTTCCAGAAGCGCGCCTCCAACCAGAAAGACAGCGACAGCTACTATCACATACAGGCCATCGCAGGCACACTGGGACTCATCGTCTATTCCACCGGCTCGCAGAAAATCTGCAAATACCTCGACTCGAAAAGCCGTGCCGACATCCCTCTGCGCGACATGAAGATAGTCCACGACTGGAGCGGCTACTACTACGAGGGCACCGTCTATACCGATGCCGAGGAGGAAGCCATGATCCGCGAGCAGTTCAACATACCGCAATAGCAGCCCGTCCAGTATGTTGCGATGCCATCGCAACCACAAAAAGGAAACAGTATTCACCCTTAAAAATAACAAGCATTATGTACAACGAACGTTTTCCCGAACCGCACAAGCTGGGCTTGGAGCGATTCACCAACAGCAACGCCGGCCGCTTCTTCACCAACGAGCGCACCGAGCAAGTCATCGACCAGGAGACCGGCTATCTGAACACCGAGTACGTCTACGATATCTACGAGGTGGCCGACTGCCGCGACCCGCACAAGGTCAAGAACGAAATCATCACCTCAGAGCATCCGTTCGGCGACGAGATGAAAATCCTCCGCAAGACCATCCGAAAGATGCTCTCAGAAACAAAGTACAACAGCGACGACTACGCCGAGTTCCGCGCCTACAACGAGTTCGCAGAGAGCGTATAGTATGGTGCGATGCCATCGCGCCCAAAAGCGGGGCACGCTGCCCTTGACCGCCACCCCGCCGATTGCTAACTTACCATCACATTAACAACTTAACAGAAAAGAAAAATGGCCAACTATTGCAAAGGCGACGAAATCAAATTCGCCATCAACATCGAAGCCCCGGGCTTCTCTATGGACGACGATGACTTCGACATCGAGGTCAAGTCGGGGAACACCAGTGTGAAAGGCTACAAGGATGCGTCCAAGAGCCAGGACACCGCTGTAGTCATCTTCAAGGAGACGGAGACAGTACAGCCAGAGACTCCCGAAGGCGAGGAACCTGCAGAGCCCGTCACCGTTAACACATGGTATGCTATCGTCGATACGTCAACGCTGGCGCTCAATGAAATGCGTGTCATCGCGACGGCGTATATCGTCGATGCCAACGCCAACGACGGCGTGCGCAAGAACATCGCCGTGCAGAAATTAGGTAGACTCGTAGAAGCATAAGCACTATGGCATGCCTTAATTTCGTCCTCACTCCGGTGCCGTCAGCAATGCTGACCGCTACCGCCGTCGCTGCAGCAACGCTTGCGGTGACGACGGCGGAGCAGCCGACGCTGGAGGTGACACCCGTCGAGCAGCCGTCGCTCGCCGTTACGCCAGCCGACCAGGCCGCGCTCGCCGTCACGTCTGCAGAGCAGGCAACGCTCACCCTCGGCGAGGTATGCACCGTTAGCAGCGGCACCATTGTGGTACTCGCTGCCAGCGACGGCCCGCTGCGCACCCGCGACGGCGGCTATTTTTTGCTGAACCCGGTCACAAATCCGCCGGGCGCATAGCCGCTCGGTATGCTGCTGTATCACAGCAGCCATTCACTTCTCACAAAGGAACGGGAGACTAAAAAAACGGCCTCCCGGTTTCTTGAAAATCCTCTCACAGACATTCACATGACATCCCTGTCGCCCACCGAGAGACCGCTAAGGCTCTTCTGGGCGACAGGGATGTTTCTGTCTGTAAGTCTGTGAGAGTGGGTGCAAAGGTAATAAGATTATTTTAAACATTAACATTTTTGCACGATGCGAATTATTGATTTAGTAGAATTTAACAGAGAATTACTTCAAAGAATGAACGATGCAGGCATCCGTCTGGAGGATTACAAGTATTACGACTTATATCGCGATTACCTGCAACTGTCTGAGACAATGAAGTCTCGCAAGGCTGTCATCCTGACGCTGGCTGAGCGTCACCACATCAGCGACAGACAAGTCTACAACATTCTTCACCACCTCGAAATGTCAGTAGCCAGAAGACATTGAAACCGCTGTTTCATAGATGAACCGCAGGCTTCGGGCGAAATGCTTTCATTCGCTTCATAGTCAAGTGATTAGTAAATAACTTTGCCCGTGGGTTCGGCTCTGCCAACCCACGAGTTAATTCACATTATTCACCAACACAAACACTTTACAACAATGAGTGACATGAAAGTATTCTCCATTCCGGACTCAAACGGAGGCGGTAATGGTAATGCGCTCGCCAACGGCATCGTGCCCTTCATACTCGGAGCGGGCATGGGTGGTGGCATGGGCTTCGGCGGTTTCGGCGGCGGCTACGGCGGTTGGAATGCTATGAACATGAACAACATCACCGAGTTGTTCGCCATGGGAATTCTCGCCCGTATGTTCGGCTGGTACGGCAATGGCGACGGCATGGGCGGTGTCGGCGGAGCAGCCATGCTCTCCAGTCAGATCAACGCGACCAATGAGCGTGATCTCATCATGCAGGCCGTTACCTCGCAGGGCGAGCAGAGCCGTCAGGCTACACAGACCCTTTCAACCATGCTTGGCCAAGACTTCAACCTCGTCAACAGCGGCATCCAGCTCATCCAGAGTTCGCTGTCAAGCATCGCTGCTCAGCAGGGCATGACCCCACTGCAGATCATCAACGCTATCCAGAGCGGCAACGCTGCCCTGAGCCAGCAGCTCTGTCAGTGCTGCTGCGATAATAAGTTCGCCATCGCCGAACAGACCTCGCAGCTGCAGCAGGGCATGAACACTGGCTTCAACGGCGTGCAGATGGGTCTGAATACAGGCTTCAACGGAGTAGAGCGCGGTCTCGCCGGCATCCAGACGCAGATGGCACTGAACGCAGGCAAGGACGAGCTGGCTACCTGTCAGCAGACCTACACCCTCACCGACGGCGCAAACCGCAACACGCAGGCCATCCTCGGCAAACTCGCCGAGATGCAGACCCAGACGCTGCAGGACAAACTGGAGGCTGAGCGCGACAAGAACACCGCCCTGAAGGGTGAAATCAGTCAACTGAACCAGAACCAGTACATCGCAAGCGTGGTCGGTCAGAGCCTCGGACCTGTCAACGCAGCCCTCGCAGGACTGAACAAGGAGGTGGACGATATCAAGTGCAAGTTGCCTAACACGGTGAATGTGCAGTACCCGAACCTGGTGGCTGTCAACGCTACGCCTTACGTCAGCGGCGGTATCTACCCCAACGGCGTGTTTGGCGGCTACGGCGGCAACTACGGTTTCTAACGGAAGGAGGTGAGCTATGGGATGTAATTTCAATATTCCAACGAATCAGGGCGGCATACCTTACCTGCAGTCCACCAACACCACCGTTGGCACAACGGCTGTAGACATCGCCCTCGGCTTCAACCGCCGACCGCTGCCGCCCGTAGGTTACTTCACCGTGCGTCTCACCGATGCCATTCCTGCCGGCACTACAACCACGCTGCCCGTCACGCTGACCCGCAACGGCCAGACACGCCAGCTCACACTCTTCGACGGCACGCCCGTCACGGTGGCTGAGCTGATAGGCGGCACCGGTGTGTTCACCGTCTTTAACGACGCAGGTAATGGCATCCTCCAACTGATGAGCCGCACCGTCGTCTAAACTTCCGCAGGCTGCGGAAACTCCGCAGTCTGCTATTAACCAACACAAAAAGTAAAATAACATGGATTTCCAAAGTCTGAAACAAGGTTCTCCCATCTATATCCTTCAGGAAGGCGGCACCGAACCACAACTTACCGTTGCAACGGTGGCCAACAAACCAGAACCAAAACCGATGTACATGACACAGACACCTGGTGCAACGCCCGGTATCTATGCCGGCACGAACATGATGCAGCCCGTCGTGGAGATTGTGGTCCACATGGGTAATGAGGACGTTCCGTTCTCCAATCTCTCTCCGACAGCTTCGACAGCCACGTACAACAACGGACAGACTACTATCAGTTGTACGACTGAAGGCATGCTGCCCGCAGTAGATGCCATGATGCAGAAGGCCAGAAAACGCATCAAGGAACGTCCCTATGACGATGCGGTTATGGTGAAAGGCAAAGAGTTCCTGATGTTGCTCAATCCTCGCTATAAGGAGGAGGAAGAGCAGAAGCAGGATATCGCCAACCTAAAAGGACAGATGGGCGACGTGGTAAACACCATGAACACCATGATGTCCATGATGCAGGATCTTAACAAGAAGATTTCCGGCACCTCGCCGAAGGGCAAGTAGAGATCCGTGTGTCGTGCGGTTCTGCCGCACGGATAGTAATAACCCTTTAAAACACCATTACGACTATGATATTCGGAATAGAATTTCGTGACGAGCAAGACAAGCGCGAGCTCGTCGAACTGGCACAGACTGCGAAGGATAATGTCTGTGACCTGTGGGAGAAGTTAGCCGAGCACGTTCCCGAGCTCCAGCAGATCCAGGAGCGTGGTGGCCGCTATCGCGGCGGCTACGGCATGGGCTGGCAAGGCAACGTAGGCTATCGCAACTACGGCGGCGGTAGCAACTTCCGCGAAGGCGGCTATCCTCCTCACATGATGGGTGGCTACGGCCCAGCTATGGGTGGCTACGGCCCAGCGTTCCGCGAGAACCCCGCCTACACCGGCGGCGGTGACCGTCGCGGCTACTAATCTCCCCTTGGGCGGGCGCCGGTGCCTGGTGTTTCTCCGTCGTGGCAGTCCCGCCGCCCACCCGTTTTTATCTTTGAAATCCCACAATAACAATATAACGTAATAACAAAATGAACGACTTACGACAATACGATATACTGCCAAGTGGACTGCGAGCTTACCTTGCGCAGTATGGTCACCACTTTTCAAAACCTCTTTGCGAATACGCTGTCTCCCTCATGATGAAGGCCGGTCCCGACGGCAAGCCCGTGCGCATCACCCCCATGACCCGTGAGGAAGTTGACACCCTTCTGAAGACCCACGGTGTTGAACTGAAGAACAACGTCCTCTACGACCATGTGTTCGTCGCCAACATGGTAAAGTCCGACCAGCTCGGCTCCAGCATCGTCGACGCAAAGCATCACGCTCTCGCCGTCAAAGACTACATCGACGATGTAGACAAAGCCGAAGGCTATCTCTTCGACCGATGGATGTCAGACCTCTGCGGTCTCGGCCCCCACTACCTCCCCTATTGGGAAGACATGATTTAACCGTCCAGTATGCTGCGATATTATCGCAGCCCCAACATTATGACCCGCGATTACTTAGACATAGACCGTCACTGGGGCATCCTTGCCTACTATGACGTCATCCCCTCCGACTTCGACCAGCTCGGCCCAATCCTCCGTGAGTTCTCCTGTCCCGAGGAGGAGATAGAAAAAGCCTGGCAGACCATTCACTACCCCAACAAGGCTTTCATCTTCAACGTCCCATGGGCGCGGATGTCCGTCCTTGTCGTAGGCCGCGTCACCCATCCATCGCAGTTCCTCAACTCCCTCCTGCATGAGTTCGACCACCTGCAAGACGCTATCCTCCAGTACTACAACGTACCCCACGGTACCGAAGACGCCGCCTACCTCCAGGGCTACCTCGGTCAGGTGGCCTACGACGGCATCCTGCCGCTCCTCTGTCCCGTCTGCCCTTGATTTCCGTCCGGTATTTTGCGATATTGTCGCAAAAACGATATGCCCACCTGCAAAGAATTTTTCCTCGACGACGTAATGGCCATCACCGCCATTCCCGTCACCGACTTCAATCCCGCTGCTGTGCCCGGCGGTTCTCCGTCGGGTATCAACACTTGGCTGCTTACCCCCGTTATTGCCGTAGCCGCTTTCTCCCCCACCCTCACCCGTGCCATCACCATCGGTCAGCAGCCCGCCACGACTGGCGGCACCCTGATCCCCATCATGCGCCTCACGGGCAAGGCCAAAGACGACGAAAGCGACCAGACGGCTGGCCGCTTACATAAGGT
>ERZ842401.2776-NODE-2776-length-22843-cov-9.378006_pt1 | contig 22843 bp, 15 predicted proteins | sample MGYA00521270_ERZ842401 | MGnify/ENA primary metagenome ERZ842401 (study PRJEB31892, sample SAMEA3878208) | bioreactor metagenome | biome: Moose rumen | place: Sweden | collected 2011-10 | study: EMG produced TPA metagenomics assembly of the PRJEB12797 data set...
CTGGCGAGAAAATTGGCATAACCGGATGGCCTGACACTGACTATATGCCAATGCCTGCAACTTTAACGAGTAAAGATTTAACCGGCGTAAACTGGAGATACGGAGTGTCGGGGCCTGCTGGTATGATGGGCGATACAAATATTCTCAGCTGGAAAGGCAATAATAATTCCGGCACTCTCACGATTAATTATGATGGAAATGATTACCAAATTGATTTGTCAGAGATAAATTCATCGACAGATCTTGTAAACGCTATTAACCGAAAACTCCCGGCCAATGATAGCGGAACTCCTTTTGCTTCACTCTCAACAGGAAGATTAACAGGACATTTAGTTCTTCAGTCGGACGGCCCAACTATTAGAGTAAGCGGAACAAACAACGCCATGAATGAAATTTTCGGGACATCATCAGCAATGCTCAGCAACACATCAGCTTCACTCACCATAAAAATTGCTGACAATGACACTGACGCGACAAAAATTTTCATCAACGGCCAGGACACATTAGAGACTTTAGCCGAAAGAATTAACTCGATCGAAGGGGTTTACGCACGAACGAGCGCGGACAACAAAAGGTTAATCGTTTCAGCTCAGAGAACAGGAGCTTTACAGTCAGACAGGCTTCATATTAACGAAGGACTAGAAGAATTAAATTATCCTTCACTTACGATTATGGGCGAAGGTGAAGCATTAGAACTCTTTGATTTTGACGATGCCGGAGCGATTAAGGCTGTTAGTGAGCGCAGAATTGTTGACCAAAGCCATATGGACGTTTTCGATGTTCTCGGAATGGAGACAGCAATGAAGAGCCGCGAGTTTTCACCAGATGAAAAGTTGACGGTTCAGGACGGAGAACAATTACACTGGAGAATTATGAGCGGAGGACGTACGACTGATATTAAGCTGAACGCTGGAGATTACACGCTTTCAGAAATTGCCGAGAGAATAAAAAACGCTGGAGCAGGCTGGCTTGAAGTTACATTGAGCGAGGACAAGGATGATGATTACCAGCAAGGAACTCTTGACGGAGAAGCACAAACTCAGAGGCTCGTAATTCGGGGCTATAACGGCGAACAAGTTTTATTCCTGGACATGAACGAATACAATTACGCCGATAAAATGGGACTTTCGACGGCTTTACGCACTGACGCTTACGACGAAAAAGTTAATTATGCCGGAACAGGAACAAAATGCGTAAATTTCCCGTCAGCTCCGTGTGTTGATGACAACGTCGGCATTCAGATGCGCGTGCAAATGAACTGCGGAATGAGTTACGACGTGAATATCAAGAAAGCAGAAGTCATTGACAAAGAGACGGGATTTGTTGACCGTAACAAAGTCATGAAGTCAATAGTCGACCAAGTAAACGAACAGGAAGGCCACGACATTATGGGCTTCACGGTTCATCTCGACAGAAACGGTGTAGAAATCGATAACTCATCATCAATATATTTTCTCTCAGGTGAAGCGTTTACAGTTGTAGATATGCCGTTCACAGATCCCGAATGGAACGATTACTCCGGAGGATTGGCCGCACAAATGGGAATACACGGAGGAATTACGGGAAATCTCGCGAAAACTGAAGTTCCCATGAAGGACAATGCAACTTTCAGTGAGGCTTATGCTGAAGAAGGCGTTACGTTCAGAGAAGGCACAATTCGTTTCTCAAATCTTGCGCATGAAGTCGAGATTGATGTAAGCGCGACTGATACGGTTAAAGATGTAATGGACAGATTACGTGTTCAGGCTGGGGATTGGCTCTACGTGAATTATTATGATACTCACATGGGCCAGGACGCAACTCGTAACACTGGGGATTATCCGTTAATTTCGTTCTCGTCAGTTGATGGCTCGGCTGTGAATGTTCTTGACATTAAGGGGCATATTGCACAAGACGCGCTCGGAATTTCTACGGGCATTCAGGGCAGATTAAATACCGACGGAACAGAAGGAAGCAATACGGGAATTATGGCTTTCGACTGGGATATTGAAAATCAGAGTGTTCCGGCTGACAGCGTAACTATTACAGTTGCAGGTTACTCACACACAATAGATTTGAGAGCTATACGTGACGTTACGGCGGACGACGCAGTGAAAGCAGATGACGTTGCAGAATTTATCAACGCGAGAATGCAGGATTACGATGTTCGAGCTGAGATTAACGACGACAACGAGTTAATGATCTGGTCAACACGCGGCTATTCAGTTCAGGTTGAGTTCTCATTGAATGACGGCGAAGTTACTGATTTCTTCTTGGGCGATGAGGAATCAAACAGGAGCTATTACAGAGGCGGTTATAACCTCGAAGGAGACGCTGAAGACAGAGGCATTAAGGACGGCGATTTATACTACAACGGCATTCACGCTCAAAACGCTACGATTAGAAGCGGAGCTAACACGATGAGACAAAACGGCTTCGGAGTAATCAACGATGTAATTTCCGCTGTAAACTCAGGAAATCGCGAGGCCCTCACCGATAAAATGCTGCCGAAAATTGATAGTTTCATCAGCAATATTCTTTCTGTTATGGCCGAAAACGGAGCGCTTCAATCTCGCTACACATACAACAATGAACGCTTAATCACTGAGAACGCGATTATGACCGAGAACTATGATGATCTCGTGAAGATTGACCCGGCCGAAGCAATTTCACAGTTGATGATTGCGGATTACATGTATCAGGCCAATTTAGCCGTAATCGCGAGACTTGTTCAGCCTTCGTTACTGGACTTCCTGAGCTGAAAAATTTTCATCCCCTCGTCCACAAAGCGGGGGGATTTTCTTTACACCGTCAAAATTCTCATACTCTCAATTCCTCGATCATCGATTATTTTTACCGCAATTCTCGTGCCCTCTTCAGCCTCAAACTCAAGCGACGAATTACCTTTGAACGCTTCAATTCGCTCTAAGTCAAGTTCAGCCTTAAGCGTGTTCGCAAGTTTGTTCCAACCTCCTGATTTGCCATCCATAGGGAAAAATACCTGCGAAGGATTTATGCTCATCCCGTCATAATCGCTGTCAAGCATCCACATTGAGATTTTATCAGCATCGCCGGAAATTACTTTGCCAGCGTTCACATCATAATAATCAAAGCCGATTACTTTTACCCGATAAACTTTTTCCCTCACGTTCTCGAGCACAACATCAGGCTGTCCAACGAGATAAAATGACTGGTCAGTGTTGACTTTCTTTTTCAGGTCCTCAGTGATTAAGTCCGGGTTCATCTGAACTTGCAATAAGCTCACTCCGTCCCAACGAGTATTAGCGATAACTTTCGAGGCCTCCGGGTCAAACTGAAACGCCGCAAAAATTATCAACTCAGGAGCAGGCCTCTCATTTTCAGCCTCATCAAGCGCAGAGTTCACACGTCGAGCGTCCATAAGCGAATTTTCACCAGCAAAACATATCAGCGCATGTTTGTTCTCGTCAGTCTCGCTCGAAGCCGTCAAAAATCTCATTCCAGGTTTCTCCTCAATACGAGCAAATTTTATTCGCTCACCATTCCGGCCAATTATCCCCGTAGCTTGAAGCTGCTCTCTCCAGTCCGAAACTTTTGCGCTCTCGTTATCGTCAAAATTTATTGCCTCATCAACGCTCAAGACAACAGGCGACGGAACAGCCTCAATCGTAAACGGACCAGTTACACGGATTATTCCCTTCTCAACTTCAGGCGCATCATACAAAATTTCACGTGCAGGCTCCTCATCGTTGGCAATCGACTTCAAAGTTACGTGCGGAACCGTCTTATACACAAATCCGCCGTCAATTCCCTTCTTAACATCAGCAAGTTTGTAATAATCATAGCTCGCCGTCAATAACCTCTGCCGCGCAATCGCAATCGCTACCCTCGAAGTATCACACGTAATCCATCGACGCCCCCATTGTTCCGCGACATAAGCCGTAGTTCCCGAACCGCATGTGATGTCCAGAACTAAATCGCCAGGATCCGAAGTCATGAGAATACAACGGGCTATTGCGTCTGAAGCTGTCTGAACAACGTATAATTTTTCTTCTGTGAAACCTGTGAGCTTCGTATCATCCCATGTGTTGTTAATGGGAATTACGGGGAAATCATCAAGATACTGTTTGTACATTATTGTGTTGCCGATAATCTTTAACCGTCCGGCTTCCGCTAGTGCTTTCATTCCTTCAGGATATGTTATCCGCCAATGTCGATTTTTACTCGGATAATATGTTCTGCCCTCATACGTGAAAGGCTGCTCCTCACTGGCTTTTCCCGCGCTCGTGCAGTCACCAGCCGCAAAAACCCTCGCCCCTTTCGGAAGATTTCTCATCTCCTCTTCCGTCATTCTCCGTTCTTCTCCGTTAAACTCAATCCAGACGTATTGAGTTGTTCCTTCTTGTCCGAGTTTCTTAGGCTTGTAAAGTTGATGATATTTCACCTGTTTCTTATTCTTAGCGTACCACACAATATAATCATTAATCGTTGCAAGCAAAGTTGACGAAGCTCCCGAAGTTTTCTCAAGGCTAATCATGCTCACGAAATTTTCAGTGCCGAATATCTCATCGAGCAGGCATCTCACGAGGTGAACGTTTTCATCGCTGATTTGTACGAAGACGCTTCCGGTTTCGCTGAGTAATTCGCGGACTAGCAGGAGCCTGTTGCGTAAATAAGTCAAGTAAGAGTGAATGCCGAGTTCCCAAGTGTCTCGAAACGCTTTAATCATTTCGGGTTCAGTCGTTAAATCTTCGTCATTTCTGTCCTTAACGTCGCGTTTGTTTATGAATGGCTGAAAGTTGCTTCCGTATTTTATGCCATAAGGCGGGTCGACGTAGCACGTTTGAACTTGTCCGGACATGTTTTCGCGCTGGATTAATGAGTTCATGATTACGAGGCTGTCTCCGGCAATGATCCTGTTAGTCCAGTTTTCGCGATGAGAATAGAACTCGATTGCGGCGTTGCGTCTGTTCATGCGTTCGATTTCGTCAATATGGAAGCCGAAAAAAGTTTGTATTGACTTAAGATTTTTGCGTACTCTGTTGATTATTCGTGAGGGGTTTACGGTCTCGTGAATGTGCAAAGATGATGCCGGGACGTCGAAACTTAAGCCTTCGGATTTTCCTGACCAGTCCAAAGCCGGAGAAAAATGCGGGTCGAAGCTGTAAGTTGTCGGAGGTTCGTCGGACTTGTCGAAGCGTGATAGTCCTGCACGAGGAATTGTCGGGCGAGTATGTTCGTCGTGAGTGTAAGCGTCGATTGGCCGGAGTTTAGCGGCTTCTTTTTCGGAGATTAAAATTTTGCGGGGCATGAGTTTTTCCTTTCGTTGAACGAGATTATGAGGATATTTTACACCAGCGGGAAATTGCATTTATGTTCAGCATTACAAACTTTATGAAAATTAGATAATTCCTGTTAAATAGGCAATTGTTGAACTTGACGCTAAAAATAAGTTTGACTATACTAACGAAAATTACCGCAAAAATTTCACGAAAGGAGAAAAATTTATCATAATGCAAGAAGCGTGGAGAGATTTTAAGGGAAGTCATTGGCGTGAAGATATAAACGTCCGTGATTTCATTCAGAACAATTACACCCCATATGACGGCGATGAAAGTTTTTTAGCAGGCCCAACCGAAGCGACTAATAAACTTTGGGGAAGGCTCCAGGAACTCCAGAAAGAAGAGCGTGCGCATAATGGCGTTCTTGAATGCGAGACCGAAGTTGTTACGGGATTGACAGCTTACGGCCCGGGCTATATTGATACGTCAATGAAGGATCTTGAGAAAGTTGTAGGACTTCAGACGGATAAACCGTTAAAGAGAGCTTTTATGCCATATGGCGGCATTAAGATGGCAGAACAGGCAGCGGCAACTTACGGCTACAAGATTAACCCGAAATTCTCAGTAATATTCACTCAGTATCATAAAACTCACAATCAGGCAGTATTTGACGCTTATACTCCGGAGATGAAACGTGCGAGACATGCTCATATAGTTACGGGACTTCCTGACACTTACGGACGAGGCCGAATTGTCGGGGATTATAGGCGTGTTGCGTTGTACGGGATTGACTTCTTGATTAAGAAGAAGAAAGAGGACTTTGCTAATTGCGGCTCCGGGACAATGCTTGATGATATTATTCGTCAGCGTGAAGAAATTTCCGAGCAGATTAGAGCGCTTGAAGGCATGAAACAAATGGCGGCTGTTTACGGTTTCGATATTTCAAAGCCAGCTGTTGATGCCCGTGAAGCTGTTCAATGGCTCTATTTCGGATATCTTGCGGCAATCAAGACACAAAACGGTGCGGCAATGAGCGTCGGGAGAATTTCAACGTTCCTTGATATTTACATTGAGCGAGACTTTAAGGAAGGAACTTTGACCGAAGAGGAAGCGCAGGAGTTAATTGACCATATTGTTATGAAGTTCCGAATGGTTAAGTTCGCGAGAGTTCCGTCATACAATCAATTATTCTCAGGGGATCCGATTTGGGCAACGCTTGAGATGGCCGGTAAGGGAATGGACGGGCGGCATATGGTCACGAAGAATGATTTTCGCTTCCTTCACACACTGGAAAATATGGGACCCTCCCCAGAGCCTAATTTAACAGTGCTTTACTGCTCGTCCTTACCCGAACCGTTTAAATTATACGCCTCTAAAATCTCAATTAACACTAGCTCAGTTCAGTATGAAAATGATGACGTAATGCGGCCAATTTGGCGAGATGATTACTCGATTTGCTGTTGTGTCTCGGCAACTGAAACGGGAAAAGAAATGCAATTCTTCGGAGCTCGTGCGAACTTGGCAAAATGTTTGCTCTATGCTATTAACGGCGGAATTGACGTAAAAACTCACGAGCAAGTCGGCCCGGAATTTCCGAAGATTACGAGCGAATATCTGGATTACGACGAAGTCATGCACAGGTTCGATCAGATGATGGATTGGCTTGCAGGGCTTTACGTGAACATTCTCAATCTCATTCACTACATGCACGATAAATATTATTACGAGGCTGCCGAGATGGCTTTAATCGATACTGACGTGCGCAGAACTTTTGCTACAGGAATTGCGGGATTTTCTCATGTTGTCGATTCATTGAGCGCGATTAAGTATGCGAAGGTTAAACCTGTTCGTGATGAGTTAGGGCTTGCGGTTGACTTTGAGACTGAAGGCGAGTTCCCGAAATACGGCAATGATGACGACAGGGCGGATGATATTGCTGTGTGGCTTCTGAAAACTTTTATGACGAAGATTAAGAAGTTCCATACGTACAGAAATTCTGAGCCTACAACGTCAATTCTCACGATTACTTCAAACGTTGTTTACGGCAAAGCTACAGGAGCAACTCCGGACGGACGCAAAGCCTACACACCTTTTGCACCTGGCGGAAATCCTTCGTATGGAGCAGAATTGAACGGGCTTCTTGCATCGTTGAACAGTGTCGCAAAATTGCCGTATGAATATGCTCTTGATGGAATTTCCAACACTCAGACGATTAGCCCGCAAGCATTAGGCCACACTCTTGACGAGCAAAAAGTTACGTTGATGAACGCTATGGACGGATATTTTGACAAGGGAGCACATCACCTTAACGTTAACGTGTTCGGAACTGATAAGCTCATCGACTGCATGAATAATCCGGATAAGCCTGAATATGCGAATTTCACGATAAGAGTATCAGGTTACGCCGTAAAGTTTATAAGTCTCACGAAGGAACAGCAGCTTGACGTTATAGCGAGAACCTGCCACAAACGTTTATAGTACATGACTAAGGGGCTTATTCACTCGACGGAATCATTCGGAGCAGTTGACGGGCCGGGAATTAGATTTTTGATTTTCCTGAAGGGCTGTAACATGAGATGTAAATACTGCCATAACGCTGACACTTGGAGCTTTGACAGCGCTGAAGAATGGGAAGCTGACGCTTTGCTTGACCGTGCGGAACGCTATAAATCATATTGGCGCAAAACTGGCGGAATTACAGTGAGCGGAGGGGAACCGTTATTGCAGATTGATTTTGTTACGGAATTTTTCATGAAGGCTCATCAGCGAGGAATTAATACGACGCTTGATACTTCTGCTCAGCCGTTTACGAGAGAAGCCCCTTTTTTCCCGAAATTTCAGGAGTTAATGAAGCATACGGATTTAATCTTACTCGACATCAAGCATATTAACTCAGCAAAACATAAAGCCTTAACCGGCCATGACAACGCGAATATTCTAGATGCCGCAAAATTTTTGTCAGAGATTAATAAGCCCGTATGGATAAGACATGTTTTAGTTCCTGGAATTACGGACAATGACGACGATTTAATTTTGACCCGTGAATTTCTTGATACTCTCAAGAATATACAGAAGGTTGAAGTTCTGCCTTATCATTCGCTCGGTGCTGACAAGTGGCGAAAACTCGGTATGAGTTATCCGCTTGAAGGTGTTGAAGCTCCGACGGATGAGAGAGTTATTAATGCACGAAAAATTTTAGGAGGGTAATAAATGACAGATAAAGACACCGTAATATTTTTATCGAGTTTCGGGACGAGTATTTTGCGCGCGGCTGAAGAGAGTTATTACAAGATTCAGGAAGATTTAGAGCGCGAGACGGGATTACGAGTTCTTCAGGTTTACACGGACAATGCGACGGCGAAAGCTGTGAACGGAATTGAAGGCAAGAAGATTTACACCGTTGAGATGGCAGTACAGGAAGCTATTGTTAATAAATATTCTGCGGCTATAGCTATTCCGGTATTCTTTGCTGAAGGTGAGCTTTACAACAGTTTACGAAGCCGGCTTGATTTTTACCGTGAGACGATTGATATTCGCATGACTGATGCCGTAATGTACAGCCCGAAGACTTGCGAAGAAGTTGCTGACATCATGATAGACATAATCAAGCCCGAACCTGAAAACGAATATATTCTCGTCGGACATGAAGCCAGCGCGTATAATGACAAAGGCTATGATCTTCTCGGCGAAAAGTTACACGAGAAAGGCCATAAAAATATGGAAGTAATAAAGTTAAGCGACCGAGACAGCGTAGGCCAGGCAGTAGCTCACTTGAAGGAACAACAGGCTTTAACTCGCGACGCTCAAGTTGAGATTGTTCCGTTAGTTGTAGCTTGGGGCGATTACATGGCGGGTGAGCTTTACAATTCTGATAACTCGTTCATGTGGCAGTTACGCAAAGCAGGATACCGAACTGTCTTTACCGGCAAAGGCTTAGGAGAATATGAGGCCTTCAGAAAGATTTACACGAAGAGATTTAATGACATTGTGAAGAAGTAGCAAAAAAAATTCTCTCCTTGTGATTTTCCCCGTTGTGTTCGAGCAATGGGGAATTTTTATTATCACGTCAAGCAATTCTAACAGCTATTATAATTATTCGCGTTCAATGTATAATAATTCAATCCATAAAAAATTTCTCATGAGGGGAGTAGTTTGTTTCATGAACGAGCTGATACGAATAAATCAGTCTGACTTAGTCGCTGTAGCTTTACGCCCGATTAATTCAGGTGAAGAAGTCCCGGTTTCCGGAGCAGGTTTCAGCATCAAAGCTAATGAAGATATTCCTATGGGTCATAAAATTGCGCTTAGAGACATTAAAGCCGGTGAGCCAATCATCAAATACGGTTTCCCAATCGGTGCGGCAACTTCAGACATTCCGCAGGGCTTTCACGTTCACACGAGCAATACGCACACGCTTTTATCCGGAGCACATGACTATGAATATCATCCGACAAATCCCAAAGTTGAAAGTGTAAAACCTGAGACATTTTACGGATATTTACGTTCAAACGGGAAAGTCGGCGTTCGTAATGAACTCTGGATAATCCCGACTGTCGGTTGTGTCAATGATATTGCTGTAACTCTCGAACATAAAGCGAAAAATTTAGTCGAACACGTCCGGGCTTTCACTCATCCTTATGGTTGCTCACAGATGGCCGAAGATCAGGATAATACGCGGCGTATTCTCGCTGACCTTGCAACTCATCCGAATGCCGGCGGAGTTTTAATGCTTGGACTTGGTTGTGAGAACAGCGGAATTGACACTATTAAACCTTTCATGGGAGATTATGACCCTGAACGCGTGAAATTCTTAATATCTCAAGATGTCAATGATGAAGTTGAAGCCGGAATGAAAATTATTCAGGAATTGGCCGCGAAAATAAACAGTGATAAACGAGTTCCGTGTGAGACTTCAAAGTTAATCATCGGGTTGAAATGCGGCGGAAGTGATGGACTTTCCGGGATTACGGCCAATCCAACAATCGGCTATTTCTCGGATATGTTAATTGCTCAGGGAGGCTCAACGATTTTAACCGAAGTTCCTGAAATGTTCGGAGCTGAGACGATCTTAATGAACAGGGGCAAGGACGAGGCGACTTATGAGAAAACTGTTCACCTGATTAATGACTTCAAGGATTATTACGCTTCGTTGGGAATGCCTTGCTACGAAAATCCTTCACCTGGTAACAAAGCAGGAGGAATTACTACGCTCGAGGATAAAGCTCTCGGATGCACTCAGAAAAGTGGTTCGGCTCCAGTCAGCGACGTTCTGAAATATTCTGAGAAGGTTATCACTCCAGGCTTGAACTTGTTATCAGCTCCGGGAAATGATTTAGTTGCTTCGACAGCTTTAGCTTCAGCAGGAGCACAGATAGTTTTGTTCTCAACCGGTCGCGGAACTCCCTTCGGATGTCCTGTTCCAACGGTGAAAATCTCGAGCAATTCACCATTAGCCGCGAAAAAAAGCAACTGGATTGATTTTAACGCCGGCACTCTCGTTGATGGCGGAACATTGCCGGAAAAAGCTCGTGAACTCTTTAACTTTGTGCTGAAAGTTGCGAATGGAGAGAAGACACGTAACGAGATTAATAATTTTCAGGGAATGGCGATATTCAAGACGGGAGCGACGCTGTAAATTTTCTCGAAAGGAGCGTTTTTATGCGAAAAATTTTTAGTTGTGTATTCATAATCCTAGCTGTGATTATTCTTGTCTCGTCAGCAAATGCCTCTTCATTGTTCGATAATGACGAAGAACTTTTACCAGTCATAACCAGCAAAGAAGTTCGTGACTTGACCATTAAAGCCGAAAAAGGGGATATTGAAGCACAGTTTGAACTGGGTTACATGTATGCTAACGGGGAAAAAGTCCAGCAGGATTATTACGAGGCATCAAGGTGGTATCGTTCAGCCGCCGAAAAAGGTCAGGCCCAAGCTCAGAATAACCTTGCTCTGCTTTATCTAAATGGTTTAGGAGTAACTCAAAGCTACAAGGAGGCTTTATACTGGTTTAGGAAGGCTGCCGAACAAGGCCTCGCGAGTGGACAACTTAATCTCGGTGATATGTATTACAACGGCTATGGACTGAAGAAAGATTATTATCAAGCTCTCAAATGGTACATTAAAGCCGCCGAACAGGGAAATGCTGAAGCTCAATACAAAGTCGGCTATATTTATAATCATGGAATTGGAGTTAAGCAAAATTATTCTGAGGCTCTGAAATGGTACACTAAAGCCGCACAACAGGATTTAAGCTCAGCACAAAACAATCTCGGCAATCTTTATCGTCAAGGGCGAGGAACGAAACAAAATCTTGATGAAGCCGTCAAATGGTACACGAGAGCTGCCCAGCTTAATAACCGAAACGCTCAGTGTAATTTAGGCGAGATTTATTTAAACATGAAGGATTATGATAAAGCCCGTGAATTTTTCCAAAAATCCGCTTCAAATAATCAGCATGTGGCTTTACGTTATTTAGGCGATATGTACTGTTTAGGACTTGGCGTTGATCAGGATTACCAAGAGGCCTTAAGATTTTATCACTTGGCGGCCAATCAAGGAAATGTTACAGCAGCTGCCCGCATCGGAACAATGTATGACATGGGGCTGGGAGTTGATAAGGACATCTTACAGGCTCTAAAGTGGTGGACAAAAGCCGCTGAAGCCGGAGACAGTTCAGCACAATACAACATTGGAAACGCTTATTATTACGGAAAAAATATTAAACAGGATTACAAGCTCGCCTATTACTGGTACAAGAAATCCGCCGAAAACGGTCAAGTCCAAGCTCAAAGAAAACTCGGCATTATGTTTTCTGACGGGCAAGGCGTGAAAAAAAGCTATAAAGATGCTTTTACCTGGTACAAGAAGGCGGCAGAACAGAACGATTTATATTCCCAAGATGAACTAGCCTATTTATACTGCGAAGGTCTTGGAGTTAAACGTAATTATTCTGAGGCTCTCAAATGGTATACTCGTGCCGCAAATCAGGGTTATTCAACATCACTTACTAACTTAGGGCTTATGTATTTCAACGGTTATGGTGTAAAGCAGAGTTACACGGAAGCGCTTAACTGGTTTCAAAAAGCCTCAGATCAGAATTATTCAAGAGCTCAAAATTTAATAGGCATGATGTATTTTTTCGGTGAGGGAGTGGAAAAAAATTACTCAAAATCTGCCGAATACTTCAAAAAGGCTGTAGAGAATGGATATATCACAGCTCATAAATTTTTGGGAGTTCTTTATCTCAACGGATGGGGAGTTGATAAAGATTATTCGGAAGCGATGAGATTATTGCAGAAGGCCGCCGCTAAAAACGATTCTGACGCTCAAAGATTTATCGCCGTAATGTACGCTTGCGGATGGGAAGTAAAACGCGACTACTCAGAAGCTATAAAATGGCTCAAACTTTCTGCCGAGAACGGGAATTCTGACGCTAAAAGCAACATCGGCATTCTGTACACAAAAGGTTTAGGAGTTAAGCGTGATTATTCGGAAGCTATGAAATATTTCAAAGAGGCCGTAAAACAGGATAACAATTCCGACGCTCTCAACAACATAGGCGAGTTATACATGTACGGCTGGGGCGTGAAACAAAGCTATTCTGAGGCGATGAAATATTACCGTCAGGCTCTGAAGCAGGACAATTACTCTGAAGCTCAGAATAATATGGGCTTGATGTATCTCAACGGATGGGGTGTGAAGCAAAGTTATTCGGAAGCTCTAAAGTGGTTCAAGCAGGCCGCCGATCAGGAAAACTTATCAGGAATGGCCAGCATGGGAATAATGTATCTTAACGGTTGGGGAGTAACTCAAAGCTATTCGGAAGCCCTGAAATGGTTTAATAAAGCCGCTGAGAATGACAAGGACGAAGCAGAATATTATCTTGGTGAAATGTATTCTCACGGTTGGGGAGTTACTCAGGATAAAGCCGAAGCCTTAAAGTGGTATCGTTTAGCCGCAGAACAGAATTACGAGAAGGCCCAAGAAATTTTGCGTGAACTTGGCGAAACTTGGTGAATATTTCAGGAGGAATTTATGCGTAAACTATTTATCGCGTTAATTTTGATATTATGTTGTGTGAGCGTATGTTATTCTGACGACTTCAGCAAAGAAACCCTGAGACTTGCGAAAGCCGGAGAGCCTGACTCACAATATAACTTAGGCATAATGTACTTCAAAGGTTATGACGATATAAAGCAGAATTACAAAGAGGCCATAAAATGGTTCAAGAAGTCGGCGGCTCAAAACTACGGCGATGCTCAGTATAATTTAGGTGTGATTTATGCTAATGGTTATGGAGTTAAGCAGGATTACAAAGAGGCTCTGAAATGGTATCGGAAGGCAGCAAAGAATAAAATTCCCGGAGCATATTACAATCTGGCTTTCATGTACGGAGAAGGTCAGGGAGTAAAGCAGGACTACAAGGAAGCGTTGAAATGGTATCACAAAGCCGCTGACACGAAGGATTACGACGACCATAATTACGCTGGAGGAGCTGAGTTCATGATAGGCAGTTATTATCATCGAGGCTTAGGCGTGAAAGAGGATATCAACGAGGCTTTCAAGTGGTATCTCAAATCAGCTCAACACAACATAGCTATGGCACAATACAACGTAGCTTTAATGTATGACAGCGGCGAAGGCGTTACACAAAATCTTGATGAGGCTCAAAAATGGATGAGGCTTGCGGCTGAGAACGGAAGCGAGGAAGCGTTTAACAAACTCAGAGAAGCAGGCCAGCTTTAAATTTAAGGAGGAATTATTCATTATGTTTATGGACAAGGATTTTTTGCTCAATACTCAGACGGCGAAGGATTTATTTCACGGAACTGCTGAAGGCTGCCCGATAATCGATTATCACTGCCATCTGAACCCGAAGGAAATTTACGACAACATTCACTATGAGAGCATTACTCAAGTCTGGCTCGGAGGAGATCACTACAAGTGGCGTTTAATGCGTTGTGCTGGAGTTAGCGAGAAATTCATCACCGGTGACGCAAGTGCTCATGACAAGTTCATCAAGTGGGCCGGAGTTGTTGGCAAGGCAATTGGCAACCCGTTATATCACTGGAGCCATTTGGAATTACGCAGATATTTTGGCTATGAGGGAGTTTTAAGCGCAAAAACGGCTGAAGAAGTCTGGAGCTTATGCAACGAGAAATTACATCGTGCGGATTTCGGAGTTCGTGATTTAATCGATAGGAGCAACGTTGAGATTATCTGCACGACTGATGACCCCGTTGATAGTCTCGAATGGCACGAGAAGATTGCGGCGGATAAGAGCTTCAAGACGCGCGTCCTTCCAGCTTGGAGACCTGACAAGGCAATGAATATCGAAAAAGTTACCTGGCCTGAATATATCGCGAAGTTATCCGAAGTCTCAGGAATTGCCATAAAAACTTTTGCTGACTTGAAAGCGGCATTGTCAAAACGAATGGACTTCTTTGCGGCTCACGGTTGCAAGCTCAGCGATCACGGAATTAACACGGTGAAATGCGTCCTTGCTTCGGAAAGTGAGCTTGAAGAAATTTTTGCGGCAAGACTTAACGGGAAAATTCCGGACATCAATGCTGAGGACAAATTCAAGACTGCGTTTATGCTTTTCGTAGCGAAGGAGTATCACAAGCGCGGCTGGGTAATGCAAATTCACTACGGCTGCCGACGCGATAACAATATCCCGATGTTCGAGAAGTTAGGGCCTGACACGGGCTTTGACTGCGTGAATAATTCCGGTTCGAGTGCTGAGACGGCAGAATTTCTCGGTGAACTTGAGCGTGTTCATGAGCTTCCGAAGACGATAATTTACAGCCTTGACGGTGTTGATAATTCTGCGATTGACACGATTAACGGATGTTTCCAGAGTGATGATATCGACGGAGTGTCGAAGATTCAGCACGGTTCAGCATGGTGGTTCGAGGATCACTTCGAGGGAATGACGGCTCACATGAAATCCCTTGCAAGTCTGGGCTACCTTCCTGGCTTCATCGGAATGTTGACTGACAGCCGAAGTTTCTTGAGCTACCCGAGACACGAATACTTCAGAAGAATTATTTGCAGACAACTCGGTGAATGGGTTGAAGGCGGCTTCTTCCCGAAGGATATGGAGACTTTGAGCGAGATTGTTCGCGGAATAAGCTACGAGAACGCGAAGAAATATTTTAATTTTTAGGTGATGAAAATATATTATGGAAAATTTTTTCTGGCACAATCCTACAGCTGTAATTTTCGGCAAAGATACTGTTAAAGAACTTGCAGGACATCTTAAAGCCGCGAATGTTAAAGGCGTTTTGCTAGTTTACGGTGGCAAAGGAACGTTCAAGAGCGGGGCATATGACCAAGTTACAGATATGCTCAAGAAGGCCGGAATAGCTTTCTCGGAATTAAACGATGTTAAGCCGAACCCGTTAATCGATAAAGTTCGTGAGGGAATTTCACGGGTTAAGGCTGGCGGGATTGACGCGATTATGCCGATTGGAGGAGGAAGCGCTTTTGACAGTGCGAAGGCTATTGCGGCTGGAGCGTGTTATTCTGGTGATGTCTGGGACTTTTTCGTAGGCAAGGCAAAAATTACTAAAGCAATGCCGATTTACGGAGTTCTCACGGCTTCAGCGAGTTCAAGCGAGGTCAACAATATCGGTGTAGTAACGAACCCTGAGAGTGAGCTTAAGACTTCAATAACGAGCGAATTTATTTATCCGAAAGTTTCAGTGATAGATCCTTCGTTTCAGATTACACTTCCAGAGAAGCAGACAATTTACGGCGGAGTTGATATTATCGCGCATATTCTTGAACGAGTTCTTGACGGCGACGAGGGCAGCGATTTAATGGATGCTCAAGGTTACGCCTTAATTCGGACGATGATGCGTGTAATTCCGGAATTAATTGAGGATCCGAAAAATTATGACCTCAGAGCAGAGTATGCATTGGCCGGTTCGCTTGCACATTCAGGAATTTTGTCAGTCGGCCGAAAAATTCGCGGGGATTTCTCATCTCACAGGATGGGGCATTCAATCAGCTTTATGTACGGAACTCCTCACGGCGCAACTCTATCAATAATTCTGATTGCATGGGCGAGATATTTATACGAGGAAAACCCTGTGCCGTTTGCTAGATTAGGCGAAGAAGTTTTTGACATTTTCGACGGAACTGACGAGGACAAAGCACTTGAGGCTATTGACGCTCTGGAAGATTTCTTCAAGGATATTAACACTCCGACGACTTTACGTGAAATCGGAGTTAAGGAAGAGGATATTGAGAAACTTGCGGCTAATGCTTCAAGAGGCGAGAGCTTCGGAAAGTTGAGTAAGTTAGAGCCTGAAGATGTATTAGAAATTTTCAAGCTGGCATATTAAGATTAAGAAAAACAAAGTCCCCTCGCTGTGAAGACGGGGGGATTAATTTTATTGCTTAACGTTTCTTGTGAAATTTTCGTATTATAAATAAACCACCGACCACAAAAACGCAGATTGCTCCTGTTCCTAAGTTACAGCCGCCGCCTAAGAAAGAGAATATTGCGCCTAATATTGGATTGAGAAGCCATAAACTGAAGCTGATACCATGCAGGGGAGCCATTAATATTAGAGTTTTCCCGTACCATTTATCGGCTTTGTTTCCAAGTAATTCGTGAACTTCCCACGCTGAAACTAAATCGAACGCCGCACTAAATTCTGCTCTTGAAGCTGTAGAATTTCTTTCGTGATAATAGAGCACCGTATCGCTGACATCTTTACTCTCCAAAGTTGAAGGCACGTTGAACTCAAATAGATAGCGCGGTTCTGTAGTAGGATTTTCTTTGCGCCATTCTGATAACGGCATGTGATTTCTGTTGTAAGGTTCATTCAATAACATTCTCAATGTCCAAATACTTAATGAATTAGGAGTATTGAGTAATATTTCCAGCAATGTTCTAGCGTGTGAGTTTGAAGGATCTATACCTAATATATAATCCAATATACCGTTAAACGGAAGAAAAGCAGATGATGCCTCATCGTTAGAAGTATTAAATTTTAATCCGTCAAGTTTAGCCGTAAACTCAAGGTTTTGATCTTTAGCTTCTTGTTTCATCCAGTCGGCAGGCTCTTCGGGCGGAAGAATATTCGCGCTTGTTATGAAAAATATGCTGTCAGGATCTACGCCGTCAAGCTCAGCAATTCTTTCAATTACACCGTCTTCAAGCTCTTCCGGAGTTATCGCTCTAATGCTTCCGTAAGGAGTATCGCCGGAAATTATTACTGGTTGGGTATTTACGACGATTATAAAGAGTTTTGTGTCGTAACCCGAAATATTTTCAGCTTTGAGTGTAAATATATATGTTCCTGCTTCGGTCGGTGTCCCTGTAATTCTATTGCCTGAAATATACATACCCGGCGGAAGCTCGCCATCATCAAGCGTCCAGATTACAGAATCGGTTACATTCGCTTTGAGCTCAATATCATATGAAGTTCCTACGGTCGCATTCGGAAAATCTTCAAGCGTTATTTCCGGAGCAGGCTCAGAAGCTACGTTAATAGTAAATTCTTTCAGGTCATGTCCCGCGAGTGTTTGTGCCCTGATTGTGAACGTGTATGTTCCGGCTTGGGTTGGAGTTCCTACAATTCGATTGCCCTCAATTCTTAATCCAGGCGGAAGAGTTCCACTCTCCACACTATAATAAACATCTCCGCTTACTTTTGTGCTAATCTCAATATCATATTGCACGCCGACTGCAGTTTCTGGAACGTCTTCAATTGTGATCTCAGGAACAGTTACATCATGAGACCTGTTGTGAGTAACGTTATCGATATAATCTGCCAGTCCAAGCATAAGATAATAATAATTCGGACTGCTTATATCTATAAATTTTCCGTCGGTCTGAGTGTAAATTTCATGATATTCCTCTTCATAGTTAAGATTTGATATAACCGACATATGAATATCCATACTCTTCATTAATTGTATAGTTTCAGCTTCTGTGTGATCACGGTAGTATGGATTTCTGGTATCGTCATTTGTGAGAATAAAGCCGAAACGTGAAGCGTCATCGCGGAAATTATCATTCGACAACATAGCATTGATTGCACGTATTGCGCTGCCATTGCCAAAAACAGTAGAGATTAAGTTTAAAGTTGACTCCACTCTTGAAGGTTCAGAAGTCCAGATATCTCCGCTGTCTCCAAGTTCATAAACCCTTACGCCTATATTGGACTGATATTGAATAACAGAAAAACGCACATCCATATCTTTTGAGTTAACAAGAACATTTGACAATATACTTACGTTTGTTTTAACGTTGTCAATATATCCTCCCATCGAAGCGCTTGAATCGATGAAGAACATTATATCAGCTTTTGAAGCGTCATTCAGTTCTTCTGCCGCAAAAACTTCAACCACCGAAAAAATCAATATTACGCTGAAGATCACTGCAAAAAATTTTCTCTTCATAATTAAAACTTCCTCCTTGAAAATTCCATAATAATCACGAAAAAGTTTATGAACACGCCAAAATTTTCTTCGCAATTTTCATCTTTAAGGAGGCTTGTCCTGTGTTGATGAAATTATTTTATAGCTTGAAACTTTTTGTTTACGATTTGTCCTGAGAAAGGCTCCTAAAATTGCGCATAAGGTGCTGTGCTGTGCTGTGCTGTGCAAAATTATATCGCCTCATTAAAATTTTCAACCATTATTTTGCGTATTTATGCCAAAATTTTATCATAAATTCTTACTTTTTCCCATTTTTTGTCAGGAACAACCAGGCCTGCCACATTCCGAAGCCGGCAATCACCGGAATTGCTCCCAACGAAATTAACAATGGCCAGCCGTTTTGTGAAAGCCAGTTCGATACCCACACGCCTAAAAACGCATAACCCGCAACGACTAAGCCAGCCGATAAAACTTTCATGAACATAAATGCATCACGTAAATTCTTCAGCTTCATGTTAAATTTTTTCCCTCATTCCCAGAAAAATTTTGTTCCAGCAAGCCCCGTCCTTCTTGGAAAATTCTTCGGACATGCCTTAACTTTTTCCCAAGTAACTACACACTTGCTTTCTCCGCCGTAAAAATTTATCTCAGGTTTGCCAAGTCCTAACAGCTTCCATTTTTCGCCGACAGTTTCAAGCTCATCATGAACTTTTTCACCTTTGAACGTTAAGATTTTCCCGCCGATTTTTACGAGAGGAGATAACAATTCCGCCGTAACTCCCGCTGACGCTAAAGCCCGAGCTCCGGCCAAGTCAAATTTTTCACGGTTTAATCTCGCAAAATCCTCACTCCTTGAGCAAATCACTCTCACATTCGGAATTTCAAGCTCAGCAAGAATTTCACTCACGGCCTCGCATTTCTTGTTCACACTGTCAAGCAATGTAACCTCCAAATCAGGACGGTAAACTGCCCAGACAACTCCAGGCAGTCCTCCTCCGCTTCCAACGTCAATAACTCTTCCTGATGACGGCAAAAACTCAACCGAACTTTCACAGTCTTGAACTTGAAGCGCGTAAATCTCCTCAGTCCCTCGTGTTCCGACTAAACGCGCCCGTGTGCATGAGGCTAATAACTCGGCGTATCTGTGCAAAATTTCTTGTGATGTCATAATTTATATCACATGAATTTTTGAAGGCTCATATCTATCTTCTTGAGCATGTTTATTCTTCGGATATCCAACAGGAATTAGCGTGAATGCACGGAAATTTTCAGGAAGATTCAAGATTTCCTCAACAGCTTTCATCCTATCTTCAACCGGAGCAATCCCAAGCATTACAGCCCCAAGTCCTAACGCTTCAGCTTCAAGCAAAATATTTTCCGTCGCAATCGCCATGTCAATTTGCACCATCATAGGAGCTGACAAGTCATTAGTCCTGTAACATGGCACAATCACGGCCGGAGCATTCTTCGCAGGTGTCGCGTATGGTGTAACCTGTGAAAGTTTCGTGATAATTTCCTTGTCCTCAACTAACCAGAATTCCCAAGGCTGTTGATTTACCGCTGAAGGTGAAGCCATCGCCGCGCGTAAAATCTTGATGAGTAATCCCCGCTCAACAGTTTTATCCTCAAATTGCCGAACACTTACTCGCGAAAAAATTGCGTCCATATCTCATTTGCTCCTTTTCGTAAAAATTTCTCTCAGGCTCTCATCATAAGGCGGCTTTGCAATCCCGAACTCCGTAACAATCCCTGTGATTAATTCATGAGGTGTAACATCAAACGCAGGATTGAAAACTTTCACGCCCTCAGGAGCCATTCTCTGACGATACCACATTTCTGTAACCTCGTCAGGCTTTCTCTGCTCAATCTTAATTTCATTGCCCGTCTTAATGTTCATGTCAATCGTAGAAGTCGGGCCTAATACGTAAAACGGAACATGATAATAATTCGCTAATATCGCAAGCCCGGAAGTCCCGATTTTGTTGCAGGCGTCGCCGTTCGCAGCCACTCGATCACAGCCGACGACGACAGCGTTAATCCAGCCGTTTTTGAGAACTTGTGAGGCCATATTGTCGCAGATTAAAGTTGTGTCGACACCGTCAGCAAGAAGCTCAAACGTTGATAATCTCGCACCCTGAAGCAAAGGCCTAGTTTCGTCGCAATAAACGTGAAAGTTCATGCCTCGTTCACGTCCAAGATGAATAGGAGCTAAAGCAGTTCCGTATTTCGACGTGGCTAATTGGCCGGCGTTGCAGTGAGTTAATATTCCGTCGCCGTCTTTAATCAACGTTAAGCCGTATTCACCAATCTTCCGGCACATAGCAATATCCTCATTCTTTATCGCAATACTTTCACGACGTAACAGCTCTAATATCTCATGAATACTTTTGCTCGCGTTCTCCGTTACAACTTTTTCCATTCGGTTTAAGGCCCAAGATAAATTTACAGCCGTCGGACGTGCAGAGTTCAGATATTCTTTAGCCTCGTGAAATTTCCCGAAAAACTCATCGTAAGTCTCAGCATGAATATTTTTTGCCGCAAGATACACGCCAAATCCTGCCGCAATCCCAATAGCCGGAGCTCCGCGAACTTGTAACGTGTAAATTGCGTTATAAATATCTCGAATATCTTTCAGGTGAAGAATGTTAATCTCATTCGGAAGTTTCGTTTGGTCGAGAATTACGAGTGAATTTTCCTGCTCATCAAGCGCAACTGTCTCATAACTCAATATATTTCTCTCGTTCATAATTTCAAGCCCCCTTAATGTCCCTGTAACTCTTGAAACCGTACGCTCCTTCACAAGATGTTACGGCATTAGTTATTGCTTCACTGACGACTTCAGCCGCTAATGTTCCGACTAAATCCATATCAGCTGAAATTGTGCCGGACGACAGAGCGTAAACAGTATCACCGTCAGCGCTCGTGTGAATTGGCCGGATTGAACGTGCAAGTCCATCTTGAGCCATTCCGGAAATTTTGCAGAGCTGAGATTTCGTGAAATATGCATTAGTCATTACGACAACGAGCGTAGTATTTCCGGTGAACTTGTTGTTGACTGGAGCGTAATTTTCCTTCATGAGTTCGGTCGTGTCGCCCGTAAGAAGTCCAGCAAGTTTTTCACCAGTTCGCCAGTTAAAGACATCACCGAGCGCATTAACAGCCGCAACAGCACCTATCTTGAGTTCACCCAGATTTACAGCATAGCTTCCAATTCCTGACTTCATGCAAGCTGACATTCCCGCAAATTTCCCAACAGTTGCGCCGGTTCCTGCCCCGTAATTTCCGTCGCGGTAATTCGGAGCTTCGAGAGCTAAACGAGCTGCCTCATAACCCATCGCTGAATCTGGACGAATTGATTTGTCGGCAACGGTTAAGTCAAACAAGCAGGATTGAACGACTAACGGAACTTTTGTAACTCCAACGTCAAAGCCTATGTTATTCTCTTCAAGACAACGCATAACTCCTCCAGCAGCGTTTAATCCGAATGCGCTTCCGCCTGAAAGAATTACACCGTGAATTTCCTGTGCAGACGCTAAAGGATTAAGAAGCTCAGTTTCTCGTGATGCCGGGCCTCCTCCTCGAACGTCAATACCTGCGCGCATTCCTTCACGACAAATAAAGACTGTACAGCCTGTTCCTGCAATGACATTCTCAACTTGACCTATGGTTATTCCGGGAAAATCATTTATGCTAATTCTCAGCATGTTAAATTACTCCTTTAGTCGATGGAATTTCATTTGCATATTCCGGGTTAATTTTCACGGCTTGGGCTATTGTTCTTGCGGCTGACTTGAACGCGCATTCTATGATGTGATGAGCATTAGTCCCGGCCAATTGCTTGAAGTGTAATGTGCAGAGTGAATTTCTCACGAAACCGAGCCAGAACTCCTGAGCTAATTCCGTGTCAAATTCTCCGACCTTCTGAGCAGGAATATTCATGTCCCAGTTCAGATAAACTCGTCCCGAAAAGTCTATTGCTGTAAGGATTAAGGCTTCATCCATTGGCAAAATTACATGACCGTAGCGAGTAATCCCCTTTTTGTCGCCGAGTGCTTGAGAGAACGCCTGACCTAAGCAAATTCCTACATCCTCGACAGTATGATGAAAGTCAACGTTGTAATCTCCCTCACATTTCACAGCTAAGTCAAATCGTCCATGAGCCGCAAAAAGTGTAAGCATATGATCCAGAAATCCACAGCCCGTAA
>ERZ842401.2777-NODE-2777-length-22839-cov-5.519838_pt1 | contig 22839 bp, 14 predicted proteins | sample MGYA00521270_ERZ842401 | MGnify/ENA primary metagenome ERZ842401 (study PRJEB31892, sample SAMEA3878208) | bioreactor metagenome | biome: Moose rumen | place: Sweden | collected 2011-10 | study: EMG produced TPA metagenomics assembly of the PRJEB12797 data set...
CGGTGGTCATACTCGGTCCCGCGGGACGGAACCTTGCGGCGGGCATGAGCGGCGGCACTGCCTATGTGCTTGATATGGAGCACACGCTTTACCGCAGGCTGAACAAGCAGCTTGTCGCCATGGAAGAGGTGACTGACCGCCACGATGAGGGCATACTCAGAAACCTCATTGAGCGCCATGTCCGCGAGACGGGCAGTCCGCTCGGCAGCCGCATCCTTGCGGATTTTTCAGCCTGCCTTCCGCACTTCAAGAAGATTGTGCCCAATGACTACCGGCGTATGCTCAGCGAGATAAGCCACGCGGAGGAACGCGGGCTTGCCCACGATGAGGCTGTGCTCGAAGCCTTCAAAAAGATTACGGCGTAGCGTGCAGAAATAAGCGGACTACCATTTCCTTGCCCTCCGAAAGCCTTTCCCTTACAGGCGCTCGGAGGGCTTTTTTTAGCGGCAGGCGTAGCCCCCTATGGAGACGTAGCTTGTGCCGTACCGCGTCCGCTTGCCGTCTGCATCGTATTCCTCTTCCAGATAGACTTCCGTGAGCACGAGCGTTGTTCCATCGGGCATAGAAAGGAAGAGCCTTTCTTCCCCGCAGGGAGCGTCCTCTATTTTGCCCAGTGCCTCGTTCCAGTCCATGCGCTTGAGGTGCGAGCGGATTTCTGCCGTTATGTCGTAGCTGTGCTCGTAACCACCGTCGGGGAGCCTTTCGCCGTAGCCCACAATGATTTTCCTTTCAGCATTGGGGCTTTCGGGGGTAGCCGCGTCCTCTGGTTCACGCCAAGCCACATCGTAGTATTCCTGACTGACGGGCAGAAGCCGCCAGACAGAACTAAAGCGGGAAACGTCCAGAGGCTTTGAAGCGCTGTCCGTCCTGTACGCCAAAGTGTAGCCGTGCGCTTTTCCGTATTCTCTGGAATAGGCAAAGCCGAAGAGCTTTTCAAAATCATATTTGATGACGGCTTTTGTGACGAGGCTGCCTTTTTCTATGCGGTATACGACATCCTTCGTTTCGTAGCGGGCGCGTTCTGCCCAGGGGTAGCGGGACTCTTTGGGGCTGAGCGTCAGCCATGCGTCAACGATGGCTGCCTTTTCCTGCTCGCTGAGCCCAACTCCGTTTGCGACATCCGCCATGCCGTGCGAACGGTAGATGCGGAATATGCGGGCGGTCTGGCTCCGTTCCGCGCTCGCTTTTATATTGAGCGGAGTGATGCTGCCGGCAAGCAGGAAAAGGGCGAGTATGGCGGGAATGTATCTGCCAAAGTCCTTTTTGCAATCGTTCCCGATGATGCAGAGCACAAGGCAGCCCGTGCTGAACAGGATATAGAGCAGGCTTGCCACCCGCGCCTGTGTGTAGCCGTAAGCGGAGACCCTGAGCGCAAAGGCAATGCACTGGGTGACGAGGAGCGGCAGGAGCACGAAGGGGCCCGCTTTTTTGAACAGGTCTGTGAAGCGCGTCTTATACATCGCTGTGGCAAAGAGGAAGAAAACGTAGCCCGCGCTCGCGCAGGAGACAAAGGAATTTATCTTGCCGGAGGGCATGGTGCGCATCACAAGGCTTTTCAGCAGGTAGCAGTACAGCACCGCCACAAGCATGACATAGAGGGGCAGCAGCATATAGAGCATGATGGCGCGGTACGCCTTTGGCACCGCTATGTCTTCCTTGGGCTTTGTCGTATATGCCACGAAGAGTCCGGTGAAGAGGACGAGGCAGGGGATGAAATTCAGCAGGCAGCCGATGACGGTGTCCGCAGGCTCTGGGATTTTTACAAGGAGCTGCTTCACGGCAAGGTAGATGAGGTTCAAGCCCGCCATGACGCAGCCGCAGGCAATCCCTGCGATGATGCCCGCTATGATGCAGTTTGGCACGACAAGCTCCGTCCCGTATTGCCGCATGAGGATGAATGCGCAGGCGGCAGAGAGGGCAAGCAGCACGCCCCAGAAGACAATCCATGTCAGGGAAGTGACTGTCGCAAAGAACAGGCTTGCGGGAAAGAGCGAGAGCACAAAGACAGCCCCCTGCACAATGCCCGGCAGTGCCCGCCCCGCGCGCTCTTTGGGGAGCGGCTCGTACAGCAGTCCGAGCAGGACGGAAATCACCATGCCCCAGGCTGCGGGCAGGATGAACGAAAGCATCCGCGCTTCAAAGACTTCCCGTCTGGCGATGATTTCGTGCCATTGCAGTGAATCGCATACTATATCCGCATCCGCGGTGCTGAATAATTTCCATGCCGAGGTTTTAAGCGAAAGGCAGACAGCGGCAAGCAGTCCCAGCGCAAAGAGTGCGGGAAAGCGCAGTACGGCAGGCTTGAGCGAAGCCCACAGCTTTTTAAAAATATTCTTGCGTGTGCTCATAATACACAGAGAACCAACAAGCCGCCACAAATGTTACAGGACTTCCCGACCGTAGCAGCCTTGATTATGAAACGTAGCAGCCTTTACTAGAAAACCTAGAAGCCTTTACTACGCATCGTAATAGCCTTAGCTGCGCATTTAATCCCAAGATTTCGCCGCTTCGCCGTCTATCGGTATCTTTTCCCCGAGGTAGGTGGGCTTTGCCTTAAAGCAGACGAGGAAGAAGCTCTTTATCCGCGCGAGGCATTCCCTGATTTCCCAGCTTGCGTGGAGCCGTCTGCTGAAAGGCGCGATTTCGGGGGCTTTGTAGGCAACAGCGTCAAGCCCCAGCTTCCGCGCGATGTAGACGGAGCGTGCCAGATGGAAGCCCTGCGTTGCGATGACGGCATTGTCAACGCAGAAAATCGCCTTTGCCCGATACATCGTCTCGTAGGTGGAAAAGCCCGCGTGGTCCATGAAGAGTATGCCGCCGTCTATGCCGTAGACCTGCTGCATAAAAATGCGCATCCGGTTCACTTCGTCATAGTCCTTCCTGCCGTGGTCCCCGGAGAGGAGCACTTTTTCCGCCTTGCCGTTTTTTACGCAGTCCGCCGCCGCTTCAAGCCTGTCGCGGACAACGTGCGAGACGGTGGTGCTGTACACCCTTCCACCGGGAACAATCACCGTATATTTGCGGGGCAGCTCTTTCAGCGACGTGTAGATGTAGGGCTTGGCAAAGCGTATCATATATATGTTTATGCCTACGCCGCCCAAGGCGATGAAGACGCCGGCGCAGAGGGCGAAAAGGGCAAGGTGTTTGAGGAATTTCATCTCCGTTGATTGTAGCACAGCGCGGGAAGCTGTACAATATTGCTTCGGCAACGGGAACCATGTTATACTACAGCTATGGGAACATATCTCAATCCGAATAACCAGAATTTTCTCAGGCAGGTGCAGACAGGCCGCTATGTGGACAAAACCATGCTCATTGACGAGACGAACAGACGCATCGATGATCCGACCTTCGGTTTTATCTGCATCAGCCGCCCGCGCCGCTTTGGGAAATCGCTTGCGGAGGATATGCTTGCCGCCTACTATTCCAAGGGGGCGGATTCCCGTGAGCTTTTTGCGCCGTACAAGATTGCGAAGAGCGCCTCATTCGGGCAATACTTGAACAAGTTCAACGTGGTCAAGATGGATTTGAACGCGATGTACGGAAAGTGGCAGGGCTTAAGTCTTGAAGAAAAAGCAAGGAACACATTTATAGGATATCTTTCTCAGAAGATATGTGCGGAATTTAAGGCGGGCTTTCCGGATGTCCGTTTTGCCGAAACCTCACTTGCAGATTACATTCAGCAGGTGTACGCGCAGAAGGGCGAGAGCTTCATCGTCATCATAGATGAATACGATGTGCTTGTGCGCGAGCAGGTTCCCGAAGAGGAGTTCAAGGTCTATCTTGGCTTCCTCAATTCGCTGTTCAAGAATGCGGAGCTGAGGCCCGCGATTTCGCTTGCGTACCTGACGGGGATACTCCCCATTATGAAAGACAAAATTCAGTCTAAATTGAATACATTCTGTCTGTACACGATGCTCGACCCAAGTAAATTTACCGACTACGTGGGCTTCACGCAGGACGAAGTCAAGGCAATCTGCGAAAGATACGGACTGGACTATGAGCTGTGCAAGAGCTGGTATGACGGCTACCGGCTGAAAAACGTTGAGGTATATAATCCCGAGTCCGTAATTCGGGCTGCGGTGACCAATGAATTTCGCTCTTATTGGAGCGGGACATCCAGTTACGAGGTGGTGGCAGAGAAAATCCGCATGAACTTTGCGGGGACGAAGGAAGCCGTTATCGCTATGCTTGGCGGTGAAAAAGTCGATGTCAATGTTGAAAAATACAACAACACGATGACGGAAATAAACAGCAGAGACGAGGTATTCACCTTCCTCATTCATCTGGGGTATCTCGCTTATGATGAAAAGGAAGAGCAGTGCTACATTCCAAACCGTGAGATTATGAAGGAGTGGCAGAGCGCTATCGAGAATAATGAGGACTATGCCGAGACAGACAAAATAATCAAAGGCTCAAAGCAGCTCCTTCGGGACACCCTCGCGATGGACGAGGCTGCTGTGGCGCAGGCTTTGGACACGGCGCATATCCACGTATCAAGCAACCGAAACTACAATAACGAATACTCACTTCACGCGACAATCTACCTTGCGTATATCTATGCGATAAACCATTACACCATCGTGAAGGAGATGAGCGCGGGGAAGGGCTATGCGGACATCGTGTACATTCCCTTCGACAAGACGAAATCAGCGCTCATCGTGGAGCTGAAACGCAATTCGTCAACGGAAAGCGCGCTGAACCAGATACGCGGGAAGCAGTATTTCGACTGCCTTGCGGGCTGGCACGGCGGCATCCTCTTCGTGGGCGTAAACTACGATGCGGAGACAAAGAAGCACGAGTGCAAAATCGAGCGCTTTGTGAAGTAGTGCTGTCTAACGCTGCCTTGCAAAAAGAGGCAGGACTGTGTATAGTGGGAATCATAGTGACCATTGCCATTGTAGATGATGAAAAAAATATCAGGCTCACGGTAAAGAGCGCGCTTGAAAAAGAGGGCTTTGCGGTACAAACCTTTGCGGACGGGGCACAGGCATACAGCGCGTTTGCAGCAGGCGGCACCGTCCCCGCGCTGTATATTCTCGACATCATGATGCCCGCTATGGACGGACTTTCCTTGCTCAGAAAGCTGCGGGAGGGCGGCTATGCTATGCCCGTGATGTTCCTCACCTCAAAGGATGAGGAGTTTGACCGCGTGCTCGGTCTGGAGCTGGGAGCTGATGACTACCTCTGCAAGCCTTTTTCGTTACGTGAACTTGTAGCGCGGGTGCACGTACTGCTCAGACGCTGTGCTATGGCGCAGGGTGGCACTATGGCGGCGCAGAAGCCTGCGGACACGCTCTCCATAGATGCCATCTCGCTCAACCGTACAGCCTATACCGCTGCCGTTGGCGGCGAGCCGCTGGAGCTAACGGTGACAGAATTCCGTCTGCTGGAAACCTTTCTGCTGCACAGGGGAGAGGTGCTTACGCGGGACCAGCTCATTCAGACCGCCTATCCCGAGGACACCTATCTGAACGACCGCGCCATCGACTGCCATATCAAGCGTTTGCGAAAGAAAATCGGTAGTGAACGCATAGAGACTGTGTACGGGCTTGGCTATCGCTTTCCATGATACGCTTGCGCTTTCCCATCAGCCTGCAAATTTCCCTCTTCCTCGTCATCGTCGCTTTTATCCCCGTGGCAGTAATGATGATGCTCCATACATACGAAAACCAGCTTTTGTCGTTTGCCGAGGCATCAAATGTGCAACAGGCGCGTCTTATGGCTGCAAGCCTTGCGGCAAAGGAGAGCACCGTCATAGAGGCGGAGGACGCACGGCGGATTTTGCAGAATATGAACGGGGATTTCGATGCCCGCATCCGTGTGCTGGATTCAGACGGACGCTTGCTTGCGGATTCAAGCACGCTCGACACTGTTTCCGACGAAGTGCAGATAGCGGACAGGGGCAGCGCCGCAAGAAGTACACCGGAGGCTTCGGATAATTGGATCTACCACTTGCTTTCAACTCCTATCCGCATTTACCGCAGGCATTTTCGTCCGCCTTCTATTTCCTACAGCAGTGCGGATTACTATGTGGGTGCCGCAATCTACGATGGAGTGGAAATTCAAGCGGCAAAGGCAGGACGGTATGGGGCGGCAACACGCATTTCAAGCGGCGGGCAGCGCTCTGTGACGCTCTATTCTGCGGTACCCGTGAGCAGGGAGGGAGAAGTAATAGGCATTGTACTCGTGTCGCGCTCCACCTATCGCATCCTGCAAAACCTCTACGAGCTCCGTCTTGACCTGGGCAAGGTCTTTCTTTTGTCGCTTGTGGTTGTCATCGTCATTGCCCTCTTTCTCGTGTGCAGAGTCAGCGTGCCGTTAAAGCGCCTTTCACGCCAGACCACAGCCTGTGCGGATAAAAAGGGACGCATCATTTCCACAAAGTTTACGGGAAGGAAGCGGCTGGACGAAATAGGCGACCTTTCGCGTTCCTTCACCGCGCTCATCGAAAAGCTCAATGCGCGTATCAGATATACTGAGGCATTTTCCGCAGATGTATCTCACGAGTTCAAGAATCCGCTCGCCGCCATCCGTTCCTCTGCGGAGCTGCTTGCCGATGAAGGTACGGGAGATTCAGAGCGCATGCAGTTCACTACCGCCATCCTTGATGAAGTGACGCATCTGCAAACCCTGCTCTCCGGTGTACGGCGCATTTCGCAGATAGACGGCGGGAGCACAGAGGAGGAAGCAGAATATATTCCGGTTGAGCCATTCATCAAGAACATCATCACCCGCCTGCAATGGCATTACCCTGCTGCCGACATCAGCTTCCGCGCGAAATGTGGTACAGCCTCCATCCGCATAAATCCCGAACACTTTGACCGATTGCTTGATAACATAATCGGCAACGCGGCAAGCCTTGCAGGCAAGGTGCTTGTGACTGCGGAGCTTCAAGATTCGCGCGGCAAGCAGGGGCGCAGCAGATTCCTGTGCATTATAATAGAAGACAATGGAAAAGGTGTTCCTCCCGAAGAAGCGGAAAAGATATTCACCCGCTTTTATTCCAACCGTGAGGACGGTCATGGACACACGGGATTGGGACTGTCCATTGTAAAAGCCATCGTTGATGTAGCAGGGGGAACGATAAATGTGGGAAAAAGCCCTGCGCTCGGCGGTGCCATGTTCACCGTGACTCTGCCGAATTTACAGGGCTTAAAATAACACATTCCTGCCACAATTTTGCCGCAATCGCATCTTATACTGGCTCCTGTCAAAGGGCGGTAAGCCTTAATGATAAGGAGCTTTTTATGAAATTTTTGAAGAATAGCAATGTTGAAATCGGTCTCAAGCTTGTGTTTATCGGCAGCGTGGTTGTGGTGCTGCTCATCGGTCTGTGGAGCATACGGTGGCAGCTGGACAAGCGGGAAAGTACTTACAACTATGCGCAGATGGATATCTTCCACTCGGCTGGCGACGAATTCTCTCTTGAAGGTCCCTACCTTGATATTCCCGTTCTGCATACGTGGTATACGGAGTTCACAAGCTATGATGGAAAGACAAGGCGGGAAAAGCACGAGGAAACAACACTTGTCACCATCAAGGCAAACGAGGCGCGGATGCAGGCTGAACTTGCTTCGGAGATGAGGAGCATCGGCATTTACTCCGCTCCCGTCTACACGGGGAATCTGGCACTGGAAGCGGGCTTCATTGTTGACTTGGAGGACAGCGAAGGGTATGAATACCAGCTGGACAAGGCGCAGCTTTACATCGTTTCTGGCAAGAAAAACCTCACTTCTCAGCCCCTGTTCACCGTTAACGGCACGGCATACACAGCAGACTTGCTTTCGGATTATGCAGCAAGCGATAACATCGGTAAGAACAGTACTGCTGTTGGCATTATCTGTCCCGTACAGCGCGGCTCGAATACGCTTTCTGCCGCCATATCTTTTCGAGGAGCAAACAAGTTTGCCGTCCTGCCTGCCGCACGCTCAAGCAGTCTGAGCATTTCCGCAGACTGGACGTCTCCTAACTTTACCGGTTTTGACTACCTGCCAGACAGCCGTTCGCTTAGTGACACGGGCTTTACGGCTACTTGGAACATACCGTTTTCAGGCACATCCGCAGTCGGTTTCCGCTACGTACAGCCGGTTGACCTTTATACGCAGCTTGAACGCGCATTCAAGTACGGCTTTCTGTTTATCATCGTGCCTTTTCTGGTGCTTTTCCTTTTTGAACTTTTCGCGCACGTTGTCCTGCACCCCATGCACTATCTGCTTTGCGGTGCGGCATGCGTCATCTTCTTCTTGCTTTTGCTTTCTTTCTCGGAGCACTTACCCTTTCTTGCTTCCTACCTTATCGGCTCCTCGGCTGCGGCCCTGCTCGTCAGCTTCTATGTGGCATCGGTAACGGGCAGGGCAAGGCTCGGTGCAACGATGGCGGGTCTTTTCGCCTTGCTCTATGCTTATCTATATTTCTCGCTGAAATCAGAAGACTACGCATTCCTTATCGGTTCCGTATTCATCTTCCTCGTGCTTGCCTCGGTGATGTTCCTGACACGCAAGGTAGATTGGAACGCACTCAGCCGTCGGGGTTCCGCCGCTTGACCGATAAAGGGAAGCTGTACAATATTGCTTCGGCAACGGGAACCATGTTATACTACAGCTATGGGAACATATCTCAATCCGAATAACCAGAATTTTCTCAGGCAGGTGCAGACAGGCCGCTATGTGGACAAAACCATGCTCATTGACGAGACGAACAGACGCATCGATGATCCGACCTTCGGTTTTATCTGCATCAGCCGCCCGCGCCGCTTTGGGAAATCGCTTGCGGAGGATATGCTTGCCGCCTACTATTCCAAGGGGGCGGATTCCCGTGAGCTTTTTGCGCCGTACAAGATTGCGAAGAGCGCCTCATTCGGGCAATACTTGAACAAGTTCAACGTGGTCAAGATGGATTTGAACGCGATGTACGGAAAGTGGCAGGGCTTAAGTCTTGAAGAAAAAGCAAGGAACACATTTATAGGATATCTTTCTCAGAAGATATGTGCGGAATTTAAGGCGGGCTTTCCGGATGTCCGTTTTGCCGAAACCTCACTTGCAGATTACATTCAGCAGGTGTACGCGCAGAAGGGCGAGAGCTTCATCGTCATCATAGATGAATACGATGTGCTTGTGCGCGAGCAGGTTCCCGAAGAGGAGTTCAAGGTCTATCTTGGCTTCCTCAATTCGCTGTTCAAGAATGCGGAGCTGAGGCCCGCGATTTCGCTTGCGTACCTGACGGGGATACTCCCCATTATGAAAGACAAAATTCAGTCTAAATTGAATACATTCTGTCTGTACACGATGCTCGACCCAAGTAAATTTACCGACTACGTGGGCTTCACGCAGGACGAAGTCAAGGCAATCTGCGAAAGATACGGACTGGACTATGAGCTGTGCAAGAGCTGGTATGACGGCTACCGGCTGAAAAACGTTGAGGTATATAATCCCGAGTCCGTAATTCGGGCTGCGGTGACCAATGAATTTCGCTCTTATTGGAGCGGGACATCCAGTTACGAGGTGGTGGCAGAGAAAATCCGCATGAACTTTGCGGGGACGAAGGAAGCCGTTATCGCTATGCTTGGCGGTGAAAAAGTCGATGTCAATGTTGAAAAATACAACAACACGATGACGGAAATAAACAGCAGAGACGAGGTATTCACCTTCCTCATTCATCTGGGGTATCTCGCTTATGATGAAAAGGAAGAGCAGTGCTACATTCCAAACCGTGAGATTATGAAGGAGTGGCAGAGCGCTATCGAGAATAATGAGGACTATGCCGAGACAGACAAAATAATCAAAGGCTCAAAGCAGCTCCTTCGGGACACCCTCGCGATGGACGAGGCTGCTGTGGCGCAGGCTTTGGACACGGCGCATATCCACGTATCAAGCAACCGAAACTACAATAACGAATACTCACTTCACGCGACAATCTACCTTGCGTATATCTATGCGATAAACCATTACACCATCGTGAAGGAGATGAGCGCGGGGAAGGGCTATGCGGACATCGTGTACATTCCCTTCGACAAGACGAAATCAGCGCTCATCGTGGAGCTGAAACGCAATTCGTCAACGGAAAGCGCGCTGAACCAGATACGCGGGAAGCAGTATTTCGACTGCCTTGCGGGCTGGCACGGCGGCATCCTCTTCGTGGGCGTGAACTACGACGCGGAGACAAAGAAGCACGAGTGCAAAATCGAACGGTTTGTGAAGATTAGCAATCAAAATAGGTGCGTGTAGGTGAGCATAATGACGTCCAGCCCCCACTTTCGTCCGTCGGGTTTTGAAAGCGGGCGGAGGTCATCATCGTCGCAGTCAAGATTGCGCTTGCCGGAGACGGGTACCAAAAGCATAAAGATATCCTTATAGCCAATGCTCGCCATGGCAGTGGCAGTCACCGAGATGTCAACAAAATCGCCATCGTAATCCTTGTAGCGCGCGGCAAAGGGAGCGTCGGAATAATAGCCGGAAAGGGAAGCGCTCAGCCCCGCGCTTTTGAGGAATTTGAAGGGGAACTGGTAGGAAAAGCCCGCCGTCGCGCGGTAGGTCCAGCCGTTTACCTGCTCGCCCATGCCCATATTCATCCACATTTCCCCGTCATCCACGCCTGTCATCGCGCTGTACTGCGTGCGGTAGCTCACATTGAGCAGGACGTGGTGCTTGCCGTCGCTCAGCTCGCTTCCTATGTCATAGCTGATTGCGCACTGCGCCCAGAGGTCGTATACCCAGTGCGTGAGCGGGGAGAAATACTCATAGCGTTTTTTTGCATAATCATAGCTGCCGATGAGGTCCAGATCGAGCGGTCCGATGTGCAGTCCCCAGCTGGTGGAAACATCGCCGCCCGCGCTTAATGTGGCAAAGTTAAAGAGCTTTGCGGAAAAGCTCGCTCCCATCTGCATTTCAACGGGGGCGATTCTTCCCTCCGCGTTGAGGGTCAGCTCAGGCGTTTTTTGAAAGTCAGTAAAGCGGTGGGAAAAACGTGCCTGCAGCATAGGCGAAACAAACGGCGTCTTGCTTTCAGGGATAAAGCCGCCGACGAGCGATACCATGGGGATGACCATAGTGGCGGGGGGCGTGTACGAGCGGGCTTGCTCGGTATCTTCAGCGATGGCTGCTGTGGCAAGGGAGGCAAGCAGGAGGAGAAGTGCAATGTGCTTCATAATACTTCTATTATATACGTAAATGTTTTCCAAGTGTTGCAGAAATGTTGCGAAACTATTAAAAAATATGCTACACTCGCAGTATGGACAACACCGTTTATATTCTGGATTCTTACGGACTCATCTACCGCGCTTACTATGCGCTTTTCAGCCACCCGCTGACCAATAAAAATCAGGAAAACATCAGCGCGATTGTCATCTTCTTTCGGAACTTGAAGTCGCTGCTCAGCAAATACCAGCCCCGCTACCTTGCGGCTGCCTTTGATTCCCGCACGCCCACCTTCCGCCACGAGCTGTACAAGGAATACAAGGCTACCCGCCAGAAAACGCCAGAAGACCTGCATGCGCAGGTGCCGTGGATTGAAGAAATCCTCGAAGCCCTCGGCGTGCCGGTGCTCCGCATGGATGGCTTTGAGGCTGACGACATCATCGCCACCGTTGCCGCTAAGTGTGCCGCAGAAAAGCGCGGCTGCCGCATTTTGAGCGGCGACAAAGACCTGCTCCAGCTTGTTACGGACAGCTGTATGGAAATGCAGCCGGACAAGACAAATGGCGGCTGGGAGACCGACGGCATTGACGAGGTGATAAAGAAGTGGGGCGTAAAGCCTGAGCAAATCCTCGACTACCTCTCCCTCGTGGGCGACACTGCGGACAATGTTCCCGGCGTCAAGGGGGTGGGGGAAAAGACCGCCATCAAGCTGCTCTCTGACTACGGCACTCTGGACAACATCTATGCCCACAAGGAGGAAATCTCCGGGGCCATAGGCAACAAAATCAGGGCGGGGGAAGACAGCGCGTATTTTTCCAAGATGCTCATAGAGCTGAAAAGCGATGTGCCCATAGCCATAGACTTTGAAAGCTTTTCCACGGAGCATTTGAATTACGCCGCCGCGGGCAAGCTGCTTGCCGAACGCGGTGCTGCCGCCGTTGCAAAAAGCTACCTTGCCGTGGCTCCCGATGCGGAAGAGCAGGTGCTGGAAAAGACGCGGAGCATTGTCCAAAACAAGGGCAATTACCATCCCTGCCAGGAAGAGGCGGAACTGCGGGGCTTTATAGACGCGGTGCTGCAAAGCGAGAGCAGGGCTGTCGCCTTTGACACGGAGACGGACAGCCTCGACACGCGGAGCGCCAATCTCGTGGGCTTCAGCCTCTGCAACAAGGCGGGGGAAGGCATCTATGTGCCAGTCATCCTGCCGGGCGGCATATTTGCCCCGCCGACCATCGCAAAGGAAAGCTGCCTTGCCGAGCTTTCCCGCCTCTTTGATGACAGCGGCGTAACGCTCATCATGCACAACGGCAAGTTTGACCTGGAAGTGCTCAACGCGAACGGCTATGACGGCATTCCCGCCTGCCGCATTGTCGATACGATGATAGCCGCATGGCTCCTTGAACCCGACGCAAACGGAAAGTCCCCCTACAGCCTTGAATACCTCGGCGAGACGAAGCTGGGGCTTAAGGGCATCACCTTTACCGAGCTCGTGAAAAAGGGACAGAGCTTTGCGGATGTTCCTCTGGAGCAGGCATATCCCTACGGCGCGGAGGACGCGGACTTTACCTGGCAGCTGTGGCAGCAGTTCAGCCCAAAGCTGGAAGAGGAGGGGCTTTCGGCTCTCTTCTATAATATGGAGATGAAGGTGCTCCCCATTCTGGTGCGCATGGAGGAGCGGGGAATCCATCTGGACAAGCAGTCCCTTGCGGACTACGGTGCGGAGCTTTCGCAGGGCATAAAGGACAAGGAGCAGGAAATATACCGCGAGGTGGGCCATGAGTTCAACATTGCCTCCACCCTGCAGCTGCAAAAGGTGCTCTTTGAGGAGCGGGGCCTTGTGCCGGGCAAGCGGACAAAGCGCGGCTACAGCACGGACACGGAAGTGCTTGAAGAGCTTTCCGAGCGCACGACGGACCCCGTGCCGCGGGCGATACTTGACTACCGCGCGTCTACCAAGCTTCTAAGCACCTACGTGGAAACGCTGCCCCAGCTTGCGGACTCTGCGGGCAGGGTGCATACCTCCTTCCTGCAGACGGGCACGGCAACGGGGCGGCTTTCTTCCCATGACCCCAACCTGCAGAACATCCCGATACGCGATGAAGCCGGTCGGCGCATCCGTTCCGCGTTCACTGCCGAAAAGGGCACTGTGCTCATTTCTGCCGACTACGCGCAGATTGAACTGGTCATCCTTGCCCACCTGAGCAAGGACAAGATGCTCTGCCAGGCGTTCATAGACGGGGTGGACGTGCACCGCTCCACCGCAGCGCTCATCTACGCCGTCGCGCCGGATATGGTGACGCCTGAGATGCGCCGTTTTGCCAAGACGGTGAACTTCGGCGTTATGTACGGCATGAGCGCCTTCCGCCTTTCCAACGAACTGGGCATTTCCCGCACAGAGGCAAAGCGCTTCATAGACCAGTACTTTACCACCTATGCCGATGTAAAGAAATTCATCAATGAGGCTATAGAGAGCGCGAGAAAGACGGGCTTTTCCCAGACGCTCATGGGCAGGAAGCGGCAGATTTTTGCCATCAACAGCAAGAACCAGAACGAAAAGCAGGCGGCTGAGCGGGTAGCCGTCAACACGCCCATTCAGGGCAGCGCGGCGGATGTGGTGAAGAAGGCAATGATTGATGTGCAGAATGCCCTTGATGCCGCAAAGTCTCCTGCCCGTATGCTGCTCCAAGTGCACGATGAGCTGATTTTTGAATGCCCTGACGATGAAGCTGTCATAAACGGGACGATTGCGCTCATCAGGGACAAGATGGAGCACGCCGTCTCCCTCAGCGTGCCGCTCAGGGTCAGCGTTGAGTGCGGCAAGAACTGGGGGGAATTCCACTGATGTGGCTCTGCGTAACAGGTCCGATGGCTGCGGGCAAGAACTTTGCGAGCGCCATTCTGGAGCAGCGGGGCTTTGCCGTTGTGGATGCCGACATCCTTGCCCACGGCGTGGTGGAAGACTGCAAGGCACAGATTGTGGAAGCCTTCGGGGCTCTTGCGCGGGAGCGGCATCTGGAGCTGCTGAACGGGGACGGCACGGTGAACAGGCAGGCGCTAGGAAAGCTTGTCTTTGCCGACAGCGAGCTGCTTGCCCGACAGGAAGCCATTGTGTACCCGCGCATAAACAGCCTGCTCGATGCCTTTCTTTCTGAGCACGAGGGGCAGGATGCCGCCATCAACGCCACGGTGCTTTACAAGGTGCCTGCCATCACCAGGATGGATGCCGTCCTCTACATAGATGCGACATCTTCCGTCCGCTTTGCCCGCGTGCGGAAGCGGAACGGCATGGCAGAGGAGCAGATAAGGGCGCGCTTCAGGAGTCAGCGCCATCTTTTTAGTAAATACAAATCCGCAAACGCCGATATTAAGAAAGTATGGAATATCGGTACGCGGGAAGGGCTGGAAAGGAAAATAGATCGTTTTCTGCTTGAGTATCGAGCGAGGGGATAAATATGGAACAGAAAAAAACATTGTTGATCGCGCTGTCTGCGGGCGTCTTTTTGCTTGTCGTGTTTGGAACGGCGGCATTGAAGTATTCGGGAGGGGCAAAGAATAACGTCTCTGCCATAGCCCTCAAGGACAGCAATGACATTCTCTTTGCCACTGATACCATTGAAAAGAAGCCTGCCGCAGGCAGTGCGGGGCTTGTCATAGAGCCCGTTTCAGAATCTGGGGATGCTGTTGCCTTTGATTCCGGCACTTATACGCCGGGTTCCGGCTCCGCTTCCGTCACTACGATTGATATGCTCAAAAATCAGGGCGGGACAGCTGATTCTGGCACGCTTGTTGCGTCCGCAAGTCCCGCGAGTTCCCCCGTCAGCGCACAGAATGCGGCTGCCGAAAAGGTTGTGAAAGAAACGCAGAACGTCAAGAAAATAGAAGAAAAACCGAAGAGCTCCGCTAACACTGGCAACAGCAGCACGGCAAAGGCGAGCGCTTCTGCTTCTGCCAACACTGGCACGACGGTGAAAAAGAGCTCCACCCCTTTGAGCAGTCCTACCGCCCACTACTGGGTGCAGGTAGCTTCGTTTGCTTCCAAAAACAATGCGGAAGATGCCCGTGCCGAGCTTGAACGGAACAATCTGCCCTGTGAGGTCTTTACCTCCACGATAAACGGCCAGCTCTTTTACCGTGTGCGCGTGGGCGGCTATGCGACAAAGAGCGATGCCGAAAACGTAAGGAAGCAGATAAACACCATTCCCATGTTCAAGGCGAGCAACTGCTTTGTGACTGACGTGGCTGCGAAAAAGTAAGCTTTCATGAAAAAAACAAATGCCATGCGCATCCTTGATGCCGCAAAGATTCCCTACGAAACCCGCGAATACCCCGATGACGGTGAGCATGAGCTTGAACGGGGCGCGGCGGAACTGACTGCGAAAAAGATAGGTGCAGACCCTGCCGCCGTGTTCAAGACAATCGTCATGCGCACGGAATCAAAAGAGCTTGTCGTGTTCTGCCAGAGCGCAATCCATGAAATAAACCTCAAAAAAGCGCGTACTGCGGCGGGTGCGCGGGAAGTAAGCCCCGTGAAGCCCGCGGAGCTTTTGTCCCTGACAGGCTACATCCGCGGGGGATGCTCTCCCATCGGTATGAAGCGCAAGTTCCGCACGTTTATCGATGCTTCCGCCATGCAGCATGAAAAGGTCTACATCAGCGCGGGAGTGCGCGGGGAGCAGCTTGTCATTGCCCCCGACGCCCTCGTAAGAATCACTGATGCCGTTGTTGTCGATTTAGTTCTGGAAGAAGCTCCCGACTCTCTCACTCGCTGACGCGGTAGATTGCCGAAAAGTCCGTCGCATAAAGCGGGTAGTCCCTCACGCCCGCAAATTTCTTGCTGTACACGGTGAGGTTTGAAATATCTTCTATAAACACGCTTGCCGCTTCGTCGCTGAGGATTTTCTGAGCCTCTTTGAAATATGCCACGCGCTCATCATCATCCGTGCTTGCGATGGCTTTTGCATACACCTCATCGTAGGCGGGGGAAGCGAAGTTCACAAAGTTGTTGTGCGCCCCTGACTGGTAGCGGGAAAGGTATGACGTGGGATAGGCAAGCGGACCGTCAAGGGAGATGATTGTCGCCTCGTACTGCCGCCCCGTGTACACGTTCTGCAGCCAAGTTGGCCAGTCAACCTGCTTGATTGATGCCTTTATGCCCGCCTGTGCAAGCTGGTTGAGGATGACTTCCGCCGTGCGCACGTGCACTGTGTACACAGACGGCACTGTAATCGTAAAGCTAAAGCCGTCCGCATAGCCTGCCTCGGCGAGCAGGGCGCGGGCTTTTGCCACGTCTTTTTTGTAGGCACCTGCGAGGGAGACATCGTAATACTTTGAGAGGGCGGGAATCAGTCCGCTGCCCACTTTTACGCCGTAGCCGTAGTTCACTGCCTCGATGATTTCGTCCGCATCGACGAGATAGCTCAGCGCCTGCCGCACGCGCACGTCGCCGAAGGGTGCCACCGCGTTGTTCAGCGCGAGCAGCTGCACGGAGTTGGAATTGCGCCGGTAGAGGTTCAGGTCTTTTTCCGGCAGCTGGGTCACGGTGTCCGCATTGGCGCTGAAGCCGTCTATGCTTCCCGCCTGAAAGTTGAGCACCATGTCTGCCTGGCTTGCGACGAATTTGAGCGTCACTGTGTCCAGATAGCCGCCCTTGCCCCAGTAGGAGGGATTTTTCACAAGGCGGATGTGGTCCTGCTCCACATAGTCCGCAAGCATATACGGTCCCGTCCCCACGGGGTGCAGGGCGAGGTCTTTGGCATCTTTCTTTACGATGGGCGTGGTCAGGTAGGCGATGAAGCCCGCATCGGCGCTTTTGAGCGTGATGACGAAGATGTCCGTCACGCCGCCCATGCCGTCCGGCACAAAGCGGAAGTCGCGGATTTTGTCATAGCCTGCCATCTTGGAGTCTATGGCTTTCTGGACCGAATAGAGCACGTCGTCGTGGGTGAGCGGGCTGCCGTCATGGAACTTTACGTTCTGCCGCAGCGTGAACACAAATGCCCTTCCTTCTTCCGAGCTGTAGGATTCGGCAATGGCGGGCGAAAAGCTGCCGTCAGGGGCGACGTTCACCAGTCCGTCAAAGATATTGAAATTCACCGAACGCGCGTCTGCGGTCATGGAGGTGAAGGGGTCAAAGTTATTCATTTCGGTAGCAAAGCCGAGCACTATTTCCCCGCCGGGAATCATTGTGCCGGACTTTGGCTTTTCTGTGGCGGGAGGAGTAAGCGGCTGTGCCTGCTGCCCGTCCCCGCCCTTCTTCTTGCATCCCGCCAGCAGCGCCGCGGCGGCAAGCACAAGGACTACTAGGTTCTGAACGTGTATTTTCTTCATGTTGCGCTCATTTTATATAAATTTATATGGCGGGTCAAGTAAAAGCGGAAGCCGGCAAGTTTACACCACCGCCTCCACGTAGAAGTTTCCCGTGCCGTTGATGATGGGCTTTAGGAAGAAGAGGAAGAACTTTCGTCCCTGATGAACAGGGGCTGGTCAATGGAGCCTTCTGTCATGATTTCTTTGTCCTGCTCGGATTTTGAATTATACGCCTCGAACAGGAACAGATTGTACATGCGGGTTTCAAAGATGCGGTTGGAGAGTATGACCTTGACCGCTTCCTGAAAGCCCGCTTCCGTCCAGTTGCGGTTCAGCTTTTCATCGATAATCTGGCACAGGCGGCTGACCAGAAACGGATAGCCGGAGCTGTAGTCGGAGAGCAGCTTTGCCATTCTGGCGCAGTCCATACCCGTGCGGTGGTCTGCCTCGTAGTCATCGAGCATTCCGCGTATGCCGTCCTCGTCCAGCTCCATGCTCACGTCAAAGTTTGCGGCGATGTTCCACGGGCTGTTGTATTGATGCTGCGCTTCCGGCCGCATCTTGAGCTTGAGGTTCCGTATGTCATACACGCCTGCGAGGATCACTGAATGGAATGTGGGAACCTGTTCGCGGACAAGGAATTTTTTCCTCAGCAGTCCCAGAAACTTGATGAAGGCCTCGTAGTTCCCCGCCTGGTCAACCTCGTCGATGATGACGACGATGGGCTTTCTGTTTGCCGCGCAGAAGTCAGATATGGCGTCTGAAAGCTCATCCTCGCCCTCTTCATCGGCAGCGAAGGAAAAATCCTGCTGCAGGAATGCTATCGCGGTTTTAGAGATGTTCTTTGTCGTCCCATATTTTACTGCCCGCATACACATTTTCAGCACCTTGTGCCCGATGGCTATCACGCTTGAAAAAGAGCTGTCATCCGCTCCTTCAAAGCTAAGCGAGAACACCGTGTAATCCGCATCGAGGGCTTTTTTGAGGAAGTGCAGCGTCGTGGTCTTGCCGTACTGCCGCCCGCGGTTTATGCAGAAATAGTCGCCGCGGTCCACCATCTCCTTTATCTGCCGGACGCGGGCATCTATGTTCACCATGTAGTGCTTGTCGGCAAAGCAGGTGCCTGTCGTATTGAATCGCTTCATGCCCTGATTATAGCACATCGAAACAGCGGACGACAAGGTGAAAAGAATTGCGATAATGGCGTTGATTAGGGCTTGTGTCTGCGGACTAAAGCCCTGAAGGGACCTGATGAGTCGGGTCCTTTTTTTTGTTTCCTCGAACCTTAAATATGTTTTAGTTCCCGTACCAAGTGCCGCATAGAATCCCGTGCGGAAAGGTCATAGCTCCAATTTTCATCAAACACGGCGGTCACATTTTTATTGCCTGATTCCCCTACAAGCAACGAATAGAACTTTGTCTTTTTTTCCTGTTGAGCTTTTATCCTAGATGCTGCATCTTCAGAAAAATCACCCATTACCATATCGCTTACAATGAGCACATCGGCATTTTTCCATTCATTCTTTTGCAAGAGTTCAATAGCATATCCCAGTGCAGGCTGTGCATCAGTACCACCATTAAAAGATTTCCGCAAGAATTTTACCAGCTCCACCAGCCCATTGCTTTTTTTGAATTCAGTTAAATCCTGCACTTCAATTTCCGTTGAAAATGAAATGAGGTAGCATTTGCGGTCTTCTTCAAGGCATTTTTTAGCAAGTGCAAGGGTAATTGTCTTTGCCACGCGCTCCGGACTTCCATTCATAGAGCCGCTTGTATCGATGCAGAGGATGACGGGACCTTTTTGTTCCATCTCCTTTACTAGCACTTCGACTTCTTCGGTCTTACGTTCTTCCCGATAGGACTTCTGCTGGTTCACATACGCATACGAAAGCAACTTGTGCTCCGCGAATTTCTGGGCAAAATACAGCTTTGCCGAGGGATTCTTTGACATGGCAAGTTCGCGTGCCAGTGCGGAAGAAATTTCACCGCTCAGGCGTATACCGCTTAGCTGCCCGCGATAGGCTGGCTTTGGATGAAATTCTGTTTTTATTTCTACTTTTTCACGAAGCTCTTTTTCGTAGCGTTCTGTTTCTGCATTCTGACGACCGAGCAGTTCTGCAAGTTCCTGCAAAGAGACATCACTTTCAAGTAGTGCGGCGAACTCCTTTAATTTGAGAATATCAAAGCCGTAATCATCGAAATTTCCCAGCGACAAATCCCACAGGCGCCCAAAACTGGTGATGAACGGCGACAACAATTCTTCCAGCTTCTTGAACTGCGCAATTTTTTTGTATAGTTCTTCACGATATGCCTTGCGCCGTTTATCTATTTCGATAAGCTGCCATGCTGTATAGCGCTCCAGCAGGGATTTTTGCAAGTCTGCTTTCAGGTTGCGGGCAAGGGCATCCACTTGCTGCTGATCTGGCTTTTCCTGCTTTGCATCCTTTGCTTTTTCGGGTTTTAACAAGTCTGCATATTGCTCGGCATAAAACTGAAGAGGGGCCGTATTGTTTTTTCCGCTTGATGTCGCAAGCAGCTTTTTCTGCAAGTCTGAAAGCTGTGCAAGCAAATCCTCGCCGGAGAGATGCTGTAAGCTGCTTACAAACATATTTTCTTCATAAAATGGATTTTCGTGATCTGTTATTTCCGTTTCTTTATAGGCGCTTTGCAGTGTTGTGAGGATTTCTGCCAGACCCTGCTGGTTGACTATGGTATGATTTTTCGCAAAGCCAAGCAAATCTTTCTGTGCTTGGTTTTCCGGGACGAGAAACTTTTGAACTTCCTCTGCAGCTTGCGTATGCGCAAATGCGAGCCTCTCTGCATCGGCAAGGGAAGCATCAAGTCCGTCTGCAAGACTCTGGACAAGGCGTTTGCGTTCCGATTCGCCCCCAAATTGCGCGGAACCGAATTTTTCAAACTGGCGTATATCCTTGTTTTCAGAATAGAAACGCTTGAGGTTTTGCTCCAATTCTGCTTTTGCTTTTGGGGCAAAGTCAAAAAAAGTCTGCCACGCTGCCGAAATATCTTCTTTAGAAACATCGCCTGTCGCGTGGGCAAGCAGATTTCTGACTTCTTTGCTCTGTCCAAAAAACGAAAAGCGTTTAAAATTCGTCTTTTTTACGCTTTCGTGAAAGCTCCGTATACGCTCGTTGAGCCAGGAGACTTGCTCTTCTTGCAGCGAGTCGATATGCGGAAGCAGCGGATGTTTCTGTACAATTTTTTCAAGCTCGTCCAGCGCAAGCAGGGTGTAACGCCGTGATTTGTCGGAAATGCCGTTTGCCATAGTCTATGCCAGCCTGCGTATGATTTGTCTGCCATACTTATTTGATGGAAGAGTGCACTCTTTTTCACCGGTGTCAAAATTGAAATACCACACGCCGCCTTTTTCTTTATCCTCAGTCGATGACCAGTACTTTCCTGAAAGCTCAAAACCTTTGAGAAAATCACGATTTCTGTACATTTGTTCCCACTGTTCAATAGTCGGAAGCAGCCATCCTGAGGAATAGGGAGCGGGCAGGTCTTTCCCAAATTCAGAAGCAGCCATTTTAACCTTTTCAAACGAGTCCTTGTCAAAAGTATACCAGGCAAGCGCATACGTAGTGCTTGCAGAGTCTCCCAGCAGGCACACTTTTGCGACAATACCGCCGTCAACCTTTGTTCCCGCCTTTTTCATTGTGCCGTCTTTGAGCACAATGTCGCCAAGTGCAAAGTCCGATTTTATGTTGGCATCGGAAGCATAGCGCTTGCGTTGCGCTTCAAGCTCTGATTTTTTCTTTTTGAGTGCAATCATTGCATCGTCCACCTTTTGCAGGAGGATGCCGCTGTATCGCTGTTTTGCAAAGGCATTGTGTTCGAACGGACCTGCATTTTCGTCACGGAATGACTGCAAGTCGGTGATTTCGCCATCAAGCTGTTCAAGGATTGGCGTATATTCTGCCTTGTCGAATGCAGCGAGTACGGTTTTCTTTGCAAGCGGCTCATAGAGCTTTTGCTCAAAGTAATCCTTTGCGGGAACGGCGGCGATAGCTTCTGTTTTTTCAATAGTATACTCGTCTGTAATACTTACAGGCAAATAACTATAACTATCCTCCTGCTTATAAGTGCATGTTATCGTATCACCATTCTTTGAAAAACTACTTTCTTGAGCATATATTTCTCCATTATCATAATATATTCTGTGATAATTACTTCCTATGCTGTTTACAGTTATAAACCACGGTACGCCTTTATAATCGCGACATTTATAGCATTGCTTATTATCAACTTTCTCGATTATTGGCTCCGCCGGTTTTGCTTCAACACCTTTGACAACGATATGGTTAAACCATTTGGTGTCAATCGCTTTCTTGAAGTCGGCTATTTTGTCAGAGATGTCGTTCAATGTTGTTGCGCAGTCAATGCCGTTTTGCTGTAAAATCTTTTCCACAATGCTGTCGGCTTCCTTGTGCTGGGCATCCGTATTCCAGATTGCGTACTCAATAAGCGAGCAGTCCATCAGGTCAACGGTACTGCGCCCGTTCAGGAACGCACTTGTTTTGAGGATATGCACGATTTTCTTCCAGCGGCGGTCAGAGACATAATAGGCTTCATCGTCCTTGTGCTTGTCATCGCCGTTCAGCCGCGCAAGCTCCTGCCGGACTGCCGTGATGACGTTCTTTGCCTCATCGCTCAGTTCAACCTTGGTGATTTCTGCCTGCCAGCTTTCCACCTCGGCAATTTTGAACAAGGCGGATTTTTGTTCTGTAGTCGCAATGAGGCTGCTGTTTCCGTCATCAACTACTTTAAAGAAATCGTCTTCTTTTGCAACAGGATTCACAAAGACGCGCAAAATGAACCTGTCCCACAGGGCTTCAAGCCCTCGGTTCTTTTCAGGCAGCTCGTTAGATGCAGAGGCAAGGGACACCAGCGGCACTTTTTCAACCCTGCTTCCGTTGTGAAATTTCTTTTCGTTGATAATCGTAAGCAACGTGTTTAAAATAGCGGGGCCGCTTTTCCAGATTTCATCCAGAAATGCGACTTTTGCCTTGGGCAGGTAGCCTTCTGTCTGCCTTGTATAGCGGCTTGGCGTTTCATTCAATGCGGAAAGGTCTACCGGTCCGCAGATTTCATCAGGCGTGGAAAATTCGTTCATCAGGTATTCAAAGTATGAGTCGTTTTCAATGCCAAATGCACCGTCTTTGTAAAAATCGCTGAAAGCTGCTGCAATCCGGCGGCTGACCATGCTTTTTGCCGTTCCCGGTGGTCCAATAAAGAAAATGCTTTCTTTGGCTGCCGCGCTCAGCAATGCAAGGCGCACGGCTTCTTCTTTGCCATAAAGGTTTTGGTTCAGATAGGCAAGGAGCGTCTTTATGCGCTCGGGGAGACTTGGGGTTTCCTCAGCCTCATTTATCTGGGGGGG
>ERZ842401.2778-NODE-2778-length-22827-cov-6.167530_pt1 | contig 22827 bp, 13 predicted proteins | sample MGYA00521270_ERZ842401 | MGnify/ENA primary metagenome ERZ842401 (study PRJEB31892, sample SAMEA3878208) | bioreactor metagenome | biome: Moose rumen | place: Sweden | collected 2011-10 | study: EMG produced TPA metagenomics assembly of the PRJEB12797 data set...
TGTTCCTCCGTTGTTTGCAGAATTTGTCAAGGACTGGATTGTACGCCGATAGGCGATGAATATCAATAGGTTTATTCACTGTTTTGTGAATAATTTGCAAAATATTTGTTTCACAGAGAGTATATTCAGAAAACAGTGAATATCGAGGCTCAGCGAAGCATCTCGCCGGCGGCGATCCGTCCCCCGGTCAGGGAGAAGCCGAAGCCCAGCATCTCCTGGTAGGACTGGCGCTCGTCCACGATGATGGGGACGGAGCGGTCGCCGCGCACATCGGAGAATACGGCGTCGGTGCCGGGAGCGTACAAGGACGCCCCGTCCGAGGTCGTCACCCACTGATGCAGCGTCCGCTGGCCGGAAGCGGCCAGGGCCGCGAAAAGGCCGATGGAGAGGAGGAGGAACTTCTTCATGGTCCGTTACTTGATTTCAAACAGGATTTCACTGCGGGGGGCCAGGTCCGTCGGGATGACCAGCCGGCCGTTACCGGACCTGATCTTCTTTCCGCCCTGGAAAACGGCCTTCCCGAAATCGAAAGGAACGGCTCCGTAATACTTAAAAACAGCGGTAACACGGTTGCGGCGGTTACGGAAAACGGCTATGTTTCCTTTGACGCAGACAGCGGCGAAGTCACCGAAATCAAGTATAAGGGAAAGGATTATCTTAATACAACGCCTGCCTGTCACACAAACGGCTTTTTACCGAATATCTACCGCGCCGCGCTCGACAACGACTCGACCGAGGGCAACGGCAGATGGTTCAAGCTCGGAATCGAGGATACCGAATTCGTTCTCAAGGGCTTTGAAATTACGGAAAACTCCGACTGCGTCACGGCAAAGAGCGACTATGACCTTAAGGTTAAAAACAAGACGCTTTACAAATCGAGCCTTTACTATACCGTTTATCCGTCGGGTCAGCTTGAGGTGAAGGCAACTCTTAAAAAGCATTCAAAGGACGCTCTTGCGGACCTTCCGCGTTTCGGCGTTTCGTTTGAAATTCCGAGAAGCTTTGACTGCGTTAAATACTACGGCAGAGGTCCCGTTGAAAACCTTTGCGATATTAACGTTCAGTCGCCCGTCGGCATTTACGAAAGCACGGTTGACGGCTTGTTTGAAAGCTATCTCAAGCCGCAGGACAACGGAAACCACGGCGGCACAAAATGGGTTGAACTCAAAGCCGATGACGGCAGAAAGCTCTGTATTTACGCTTTCCCTAAATTCAGCTTTAATGTCCGTCACTTTACGCAGAAGGCTCTTGTTGAAGCGCGCCATCCCGAGGATCTTAAGGATATGAATACAACCGTTGTAAATATTGACGGCTTTCTGCGCGGTTCCGGCACGGCTTCCTGCGGACCTGACACGCTCGAAAAATACCGCTTCTCATGTGAAGAGGAAATCTCATTCAGATTCATTATTTCAACGCAAATATAAACAACAAACAATTATTTTAGGAGACATAACGATGAATGAAACAGATATAAAAGTATCGGTTATAATTCCGGTTTATAATGTTGAGGACTACCTTCGTAAATGTCTTGACAGTGTTATTAACCAGACATTTCGTGATATAGAAATCCTTTGCATTGACGATTCATCGGAAGATACAAGTCCTCAAATACTTGAAGAATATGCACAAAAAGATGACCGAATAATACTACGCCGAATCTCAAAAGTAAATGTCGGCGCCGTAAGAAATATCGGATTAAAAGCGGCAAGGGGCAAGTATGTCATTTTCTGGGATGCTGATGACTGGTTTGAATTAACTGCAATTGAAAGAATGTATTCAAGATCTGAAGAAACAGATGCTCAAGTCTGTATATGCGACGCCTCCGATTTTGACTCTGTTACAGAGAAAAAGATGTATCATAACTACATCAGAAAACCGTACCCCGAAACCGATACTTTTTGCATAACGGACTGCGTGGACAGAATATTTCAAATTACATCTTCAAACTGTTGGAACCGTCTTATAAGAAAAGATTTCCTTGAAGAAAACGACATTTATTTCCCGGAAAGCGACATTATAGAAGACGAAGCATTTTCAATGCTCACCTTATCCCTGGCAAAAAGAATTACTTTGGTGAAAAAACGGCTTATTCACTACCGCGCAAACAGGCCTCAGAGCCTTATGAATAAAATAGAGCAAAGAAACAGCCCTGCCGTAAACGGATTTTGGGAATGCTACAGACTGATGAACAAAAGAGGTTTGCTTGACAACGATGATGTTCGCAAAAGTTTTGTTGACAGAATATGCGGTCTTTACATCTATATGCTAAAGCAATACAAATCTTTGGAGCAGTTCAACCTGAATTACAATAAAAGCATTCGCGAAGATGCCCTGTTTACAAAGCTGTGGGATCCATCCTGGGAACCGACGCCGTTTGTCGCAGAATACATTAAAGCGAGAAATGAAACTTCCGAAGAATATCTTTTTGAAAAATATCTTGAACTTTCAAAAGCACGGTCTTTCAACAAAGCAGAAATAAAAGACCTGAAAGCAAAAAATAAAAAGCTGCGTGAAGCAAAAGAAAAATAAAAATCAACCGCCTGAGGCAAACGCCCCAAGCGGTTTTTCTTTTTCAATTATTTAAATAAACGCCAGCACGCCGAGAACAACAAAAATAATAAGATGAACAATTATGCAAGCAGGCAAAAGGACCATAAATCTTTTCACTCTTGTCTTGTGGTGAATAAGCTTCATAGCCGGATACATTCCCCCTGCTCCGCCGAGAACGCCTATCCACAGCAGCGCGTTTTCGGGTATTCTGCGTTTACGCTTAAGGGCGCGCGACTTATCAAAAACAGTCAACGCAACGGCGTAAAGGGAAATAAGTATGTAGTAAATGATAATAAAAACAAAGTAATTTTTCATATCTTTTATTATAAGTATTTTTTTATTTTTGTCAACCGGAGGCATAATGAAACGTATTCTTTATCTTTTTATGATTATTCCCCTTTTGCTCTGCTCCTGTAAAGTTACAAAAGAGCAAGGTGCTTCTTTTACGCAAACGCCGTCTGACAGAGAGGAAAAAGAGGATAAATTTATCAGCGCAGTGTGGCTCAGTTACAACGAAATCGCCTCCCTTTCAAAGGGTAAAAGCGAAAGAGAATTCAGAAACGAAATAATTGACCTTGCGGCAAATCTTCTTTCAAATAACTTTAACACCTTAATTGTTCACGCCGTCGCCTTTTGCGACAGCTTTTACGAAAGTAAAATTCTGCCGAAAAGCGAAAGGCTTGATAAAAACATAAGCTATGACGTTTTTAAAATAATAACCGAGCTTTGCTCGGACGCGGGAATCAGCGTTCAGGCGTGGATAAATCCTTACAGAGTCAGCGCAAAAGCCGATTTGAAGGTTCTTGAAAGCAACCCTGCAGCAAAAATGCTTTATTCGTCCGACAAAAACAGTATTCTCATAACCGACAGCGAGATTTACCTCAACCCTGCGAGCAGACAGGTTCAGAAGCTGATTCTTGACTCGGTAAGAGAGATTATTAAAAACTACAATGTAACCGCCGTTCATATTGACGATTATTTCTACCCCGATATGAGCTCATTTTCCGACAGGGAAAGCTTTTCTTCTTACAGAAAAAGCGGCGGAAAGCTTTCAGTTGAAGCCTTCCGACGGGAAAACGTGAATAACCTTATTTCCGCGCTCCATTTTCTTTTAAATACATACGGAAAAAAGCTTGCGATAAGTCCCGTTGCGGATATGGAAAAAAATTTTCTTTTAAAATATGCGGACGTTTCGCTCTGGCTGGAAAACGGCTGGGCAGATTACATAATACCCCAAATCTATTTCGGCTTTGAAAATGAAACAATGCCGTTTGAAAATGTGCTTGAAAGCTGGGTTGAAAATACAAAGGACAAACCGACCTGCCTTATAATAGGTCTTGCCGCCTATAAATGCGGCGAAGAGGACGAAAACGCAGGCAGCGGAAAAAACGAATGGGTCGAAAACAGCTTTGTTCTTTCCCGTCAGGTAAAGCTGATTTTAAGAAAAAATACAATATATGGCGTTGCTTTTTTCTCATATTCCCATATTTTCGATAAAAAAAGCAAAAAAATTACTAAAAAAGAGTTACAAATCATAAAAAGTATGTTATAATACTAATAATTGTAATAAAATGTGGAATTATGCATATTTTTACAGACAAGGAAAAATTATTGAATTGAACTGAAACTTTTGAGTTTATATAATGAAGTTAAAGAAAAAGGGAGTGAATCAAATGAGACTGTTTTTCAAACGGACGCTCAGCTTCTTATTGGCGTTTATATTTGTTTTTTCTGTTTTCACCGTCACCTACGATACAACTTCACACGCCGCTGCAACCCAGTATGTTTCTTCTACTGTCCCTGCGGTTTATAAAGCCTATGTCGCCGCGGCAAAAAAGGCGCACCCGAACTGGAAATTTGAATTCTTTTACACTGGCCTTGACTGGAACACCGTAATAGACCAGGAATCAAGAGACGGCGTCAGCCTTGTCTCCTACATATATCCGAAATCATACAGAGCCATTGATTCCAATTCCTACAACAGCTCCACCGACGAATATATTACAAAGGACGCCGGCGGCTGGTACAACTCGGCGAAGGAAACTATCGCGTACTATATGGACCCGAGAAATTTCTTTGCTGATGAAACCATCTTTCAGTTTGAAAAGCTGTCGTATGACGCCGAAATTCATAATATCGAGGGCGTCAAGGCGATTATTAAAGGCTCCTTTATGGACGGAGTTAAAATTAAAAACTTAAGCGGCAAATCTCTTCTCTACGCCCAGGCGTACATTGACGCCGCAAAGCTTACGGGCGTCAGCCCCTTCCACCTCGCCTCCCGTACAATTCAGGAGGTAGGAAAGAGCGGAAGCGGTTCCGTAAGCGGTAAGTACGAGGGTTACGAGGGCATTTATAATTTCTATAACATAGGCGCGTACGCAGGCACAACCCCGATTAAAAACGGTCTTAAATGGGCGTCAAGTAAAACCGCCGGAACTTATATGAGACCCTGGAACACCCAGTATAAATCAATTGTCGGCGGCGCAGAGTATATCGGCGAGGGTTATATCAATAATCAGCAGAACACGGCGTACTTTGAAAAGTTTGACGTTATCGGAGATTACAACAACACCACTCTTTACAGCCACCAGTATATGGGAAATATTTCCGCCGCGTATTCAGAGGGCAAATCGATTTATTCCACATACAAGGATCTTAATGCAGTTGATAACGCATTTACATTTGTAATCCCCGTTTATAACAATATGCCGTCCGCGGCGTGCAAGCTGCCCATAAGTGCAGGAAGCCCCTGGAGCTGGCTTAAGACTCTTAAGGTCGAAAATTATGTTCTCTCCCCTTCAAGCACGCTTCAGGTCGCCACGAATACATACACCGTCAACCTCCCCTACGAGGTAAAAAAGGTTACCATTTCCGCAACTCCCTTTAAATCGAATGCAACAGTGACGGGACTTGCAAAGAATACCACTAATCAGGTAAGCACCGGAAGGGTTACGGGCGTTGACAGCTCGCTTCGCGTCAGGACAAGCGCAGGCGCGAAGGACGATAACAGGCTCACCTATGACGGCGCATACGTCAACATCAAAAACGGAACTGAAATTACAAAGCTCGGTCAGCAGACCGTAAGCGGCGTAATCTGGTACAAAATCCGTTTCAAATACAACGGCGCCACTCTTGAGGGCTGGGTCAGCAGCGCGTATGTCACAATGGATTCCGCAATTTCCTCGTATTACGAATCCGTTTATATAAACGTAGGTAAAAACACATACAACATAAAGGTCACTGCTCCCGACGGTACGTCAAGGACGTACAACCTTGTTATCATCCGCCAGGAGGGCGACGAGGAAACAAAGGAACCCGAGGTTATCAAGACGCAGGACGGAATAAACACGCTTTATAACGTCAACACCGATTCGACGGTTATTTCGGGCGTAAAAAAGAATACCTCTTACGCCTCCTTTGTAAAGCAGCTCGGTCTCAACGAAGCAACGAGCGTTAAGGTTTTCAACGGCGAAAAACAGGTTACTAAAGGTTATATTCACACCGGTATGAAGGTTGCGGTTATAAATTCGGGCATTACAACTGCCTATTGGATAAGCGTAACGGGCGACCTTAATGCCGACGCAACTGTTGATATATACGATTTGATTAAGGTAAGGAATCACATTCTCGGCACTGCAACTCTTAAAGGAGTATTTGCCACCGCCGCCGACGTCAACGCCGACGGCACGGTTGATATCTTTGACTTAATCAAAATCCGAAACAGCGCTATTGAATAACGGAGGAACTTATGAAAAAACAAGGAATTATTTTATCACTCATTATTGCGCTTGTGCTTTGCATTTATATGGCAACGGTTTCGTTTGCCGCAAGCACCACGCTCTATTTTTCGGAAAATGAAGTTGAATTGGGCGACACGGTAACGGTTACCGTAACCTTCAGGGGCGACGATATCGCAGGCGTTATGTTCAATATAGATTATGATACGTCAGTGCTTACATATAAGAGCGCAAGCGGCTCCGGTTCAACCTCATATAACGGCGGAAAAGCGGTAAGTAATCTTGACAGCGGAACAACGGACAGCTATTCGGTTGACCTTGTATTCACCGCAAACGCAAAGGGTTCAAGCCAAATTTCCGTAAACGGCGTAAAGGTTTCCGACGGCAACGGCGACGCTATAAGCGGCTTTGACGGCGCTTCGGCAAGGCTCAACGTAGTTTCGGCTGAAACCACAACCGAAAAGCAAGAGGAAAAAACAACCGAAAAAGAGGAAACAACCTCCGCAAAGGAAGAAACAACAACTAAGAGCCAAAGCGAAAAGCCCGGCGAAATTACCCTCGGCTCAAAGACATATACCCTTGTTGACGACTCCGCATTTGTTGACGCTCCAGACGGCTTTGATGAAACGTATTCCGATTATAACGGAAACCGAATCCTTACATATACCTCAAAGGATAAGGCGCAACAAATAGTTCCCGTTATAGACGCTGACAACCACAGAAGCTTTTTACTCTTTGACGATGAAAAGGACATCTTCAGCGAATTTATTGAAATAAAATCCGCCGCCCTTCCCATTATTCTCATTGCCGCAAAGGACGGAATAATTCCCGAGGGCTTTACACCCGTTAACGTCAAAATCGGCGACAACGAAATCCTCGCTTACGAAAATGAGGAGTTCAAGGAAAACGGCATCTGCCTTATTTACGGACTGAACACCGAAGAGGGAAAGGCTAATCTTTATATTTACGATACAAAGGACGGTACGCTTCAGAAATACTTTAACGTAAATACTCCGGAGGCTAAACCGGCTGAAACTACTAAACCGGCCGAAGAAGTCGAAACAACCGAAGCTGTCTCCGACTTTGAAAGCAATATCCCCTTAAGCAAATCGACAATGATTAAAATAATCTGCGCCGTTTCGGTAATGCTCCTTGCGGCAGTTATAGCCGTTCTGACGCTCGCCATAAAGCTTAAGAACAAAAACTCAAATGAAGAAGATGAAGAAATCGTAATACTTTCCGAGAACGAGGACGAGGACGAAAACGACCCGTACTACACGGAATAATTTGAAATTTAAACTCGGTAGGCTTCTACCGAGTTTTTTATTGATAAATTCAGTATTTTTTGGTATTATAATAATCAATAATGCCAAGAGGTGAATTATGGAAATAAGGCTTCCGTCACAAGTGAATACAGCTTTGGGCTTGCTTAACAAGGCAGGCTTTGAAGCGTTTGTTGTCGGCGGTTGCGTTCGCGATTCGCTTTTAGGCATTACGCCCTTCGACTGGGATATTACCACAAGCGCAACTCCCGATGAAACCGAATGGGTTTTTGAAAATTACCGTCTTATCGAAACGGGTTTAAAGCACGGCACGGTCACTGTTCTTATTGACAAAATGCCGCTTGAAATTACAACCTACAGGGTTGACGGCGCCTATTCCGATAACAGACATCCCGATTCCGTATCCTTTACAAGAAATCTTAAGGATGACCTGTCAAGGCGTGATTTTACAGTCAATGCTTTAGCCTATAATCCCGAAAACGGACTTGTCGACTGCTTCGGCGGAAAAGAGGATTTGAATAATAAAATCATCCGTTGCGTTGGGAACGCCGACGAGCGCTTTAACGAGGACGCATTGAGGATTTTAAGGGCAATAAGGTTTTCATCCGCACTTGGGTTTGAAATCGAAAATAAGACCTCTCAAAGCATTTTTAAGAACAAGGAATTGCTCAATAATATTGCAAAGGAGAGAATACGCGTTGAGCTTGTAAAGCTGCTTAACGGAAAAGACGTAAAACGTGTTTTGCTCGACTACCGCGATATAATAGCCGTATTTATTCCCGAGCTTATCCCCACCTTTGACTTTCCGCAGAATACGCCGTACCACTGCTTTGACGTTTACACTCATATAGCATACACGGTTGAAGCGGCGCCCAAGGAATTTAAAGTAGCAATGCTTTTACACGACATTGAAAAACCGCAGTGCAGGACTACTGACGAAAACGGCGTTGACCATTTTAAGGGTCATCCGCAAAAAAGCGCCGAAACGGCATATAAAATTCTAAAAGATTTGCGCTTTGACAATGCGACAATTGATAAAACGGTTAAGTTTATTGCGGTTCACGATGAGCACCTTCCAAAAACGCTTAATGAAGCGTTAAAGCTTTTAAAGCGAATCGGCGAGGACGGATATACCTACCTTATTACCGCCAAATACGCCGATAATCAAGGCAAGGCGGACAAGCACAGCGGCGAGGATTTACTCGAAAATATGCAAAGAATGCTTGATGAAATAAGGGAAAGGAAGCTGTGCTATTCAATAAAGCAGCTTGATATAACGGGAAACGATTTGATTAACGCAGGAATTCCTGCAGGAAAACAGTTAGGTCAAACGCTTGATATGCTTGTCGACGCAGTCATTGACGGCAAGTGTGAGAATAAAAAATCCGAATTGTTAAAATATATAAGATAAAAAATTAAACGGGCGGATACCATCCGCCCGTTTAATATACATCTGACTTTTACGGGCGGCTGATAGCCTCCCCTACATATTTTAATAATCATTCTCGCACCCTGTAGGTGTGGGTTTCCATGCCCACCCGTTTGCCGCAAAAGCGGCAAATTGCCCTGACGGGCAACGGGACGTCCGGGACGCCGCCCCCTACGATTTAGTTTATATTTACATTCCATCTTGTAGGGGCGACCTGCGGTCGCCCGCAAAGTTACATATATTTACTCGGGCGTACACCGTACGCCCCTACGAAGAATGTCAATTTGATGTTATTGTGTTTTCGAAGAAGGCATAAAAATAACCCCGTACCGAACGGTACGGGGAATTTTATTTGTGAATTCTAATTATAAATTAGTCTTCAAGGATAGCTGTAACAACGCCTGAACCTACTGTTCTGCCGCCTTCACGGATAGCAAAACGAAGTCCTTCTTCGATAGCGATAGGAGTGATAAGCTCAACGCTCATCTCAACGTTATCGCCGGGCATGCACATCTCTGTTCCCTCGGGAAGAGCAATGATGCCTGTAACGTCAGTAGTTCTGAAATAGAACTGGGGACGATAGTTGTTGAAGAAAGGTGTATGACGGCCACCCTCGTCCTTAGTCAGAACGTAAACCTGACCCTTGAACTTTGTGTGGGGGTGAATTGAACCGGGCTTGGAAAGAACCTGTCCACGCTCGATCTCTGTTCTCTGGATACCACGAAGAAGAGCGCCGATGTTATCGCCTGCCTCTGCATAGTCGAGGATCTTTCTGAACATTTCGATACCTGTAACAACTGTCTTCTGCTTCTCATCCTTAAGGCCAACGATTTCAACCTCTTCGCCTGTTCTGAGCTGTCCACGCTCAACACGGCCTGTAGCAACTGTACCACGACCTGTGATAGTGAAAACGTCCTCAACGGGCATAAGGAAGGGCTGGTCTGCCTTACGGTCAGGAGTGGGAATATAGCTGTCGATAGCGTCCATGAGTTCCCAGATGGGAGCAAGCTCGGGAGCGTTGATGTCGCCGCCGTTGTACTCAAGAGCCTTAAGAGCTGAACCCTTGATGATGGGGCAGTTCTCATCGAAGCCGTACTCAGCGAGTGTTTCCTGAACTTCCATCTCTACGAGCTCAAGGAGTTCCGGATCGTCAAGTTGGTCAGTCTTGTTAAGGAAAACGATGATCTTCGGCACGCCAACCTGACGAGCGAGAAGAAGGTGTTCCTTTGTCTGAGCCATGGGGCCGTCTGTAGCAGCGATAACAAGAACAGCACCGTCCATCTGAGCAGCACCTGTGATCATGTTCTTGATATAGTCAGCATGGCCGGGGCAGTCAACGTGAGCATAGTGACGAGCGTCAGTTTCATACTCAACGTGAGCTGTATTGATTGTGATACCACGCTCTCTCTCTTCGGGAGCCTTATCGATCATATCGTATGCTTCGAACTTAGCGTAACCCTTCATTGCAAGAGCCTTTGTGATAGCAGCAGTAAGAGTAGTCTTACCGTGGTCAACGTGGCCGATTGTACCAATGTTTACGTGAGGTTTGGTACGGTTAAAATGTTCTTTTGCCATTGAGAAATTCCTCCTTTATTTTGGGAAAAACATATATTGTTTTGTTGCCGTTTGATATTTTACCAATTATTTAGTAAAAAATCAATACTTTTAAGAAAATTATCAGTCTTTTTTGGATTTATCACTGATAATCTTTTCGGAAATTGACTTGGGAACCTCTTTATATCCGTCGGGTTCCATTACATACTGACCTCTGCCCTGTGTTTTTGAACGAAGGTCGGTTGCGTAACCGAACATTTCCGAAAGCGGAACGCGCGAGTTAATCTGCTTGATTCCGCCGCTTCTGTCCTCAAAGCCCTGAATCTCGCCGCGGCGTGAGTTCAGGTCGCCGATTACGTCGCCCATATATTCCTCGGGAACGATAACAACAACCTTCATTATAGGCTCGAGAAGAACGGGGTCAGCCTTCTTAGCTGCGTCCTTGAGCGCCATTGAACCGGCAATTTTGAACGCCATTTCGGACGAGTCTACCTCGTGGTAAGAACCGTCATAAAGCGTAACCTTGATGTCAACCATATTGTAGCCTGCAAGTACGCCTGACTGCATAGCTCCCTGAATACCCTGGTTGACAGGCTCAATATATTCCTTGGGAATTGCGCCGCCGACAATGTTATTAACAAACTCATAGCCCTGACCGGGATTGGGTTCGATTTTGATTTTACAATGACCGTACTGACCTTTACCGCCTGACTGACGCGCATACTTTGTATCCGAGGAGGATTCCCTGCGGATGGTTTCACGGTATGCAACCTGAGGCTTACCAACGTTAGCCTCAACCTTGAACTCACGAAGCATTCTGTCAACGATGATTTCAAGATGCAATTCACCCATACCGGCGATAATTGTCTGACCTGTTTCTTCGTCTGTATAGCACTTGAAGGTGGGGTCCTCTTCAGCAAGCTTCTGAAGCGCAATACCCATCTTTTCCTGACCTGCTTTGGTCTTTGGCTCAATTGCTACGCGGATAACAGGCTCCGGGAAATTCATTGATTCAAGAATAACGGGATGCTTTTCATCGCAGAGCGTGTCACCGGTTGTGGTGTTCTTAAGACCGACCGCAGCCGCAATATCGCCTGCATAAACGGTTTCAATATCCTCTCTGTGATTAGCGTGCATCTGCAGAATTCTGCCGAGTCTTTCACGGTTATCCTTAACCGCGTTGAGAACGGTTGAACCTGCGTTTACGGTACCCGAATAAACGCGGAAGAAGCAAAGTTTACCGACATAGGGGTCAGTTGCTATCTTGAAAGCAAGAGCTGCAAAAGGCTCCTCGTCGGAGGAATGTCTGACTTCCTCTTTGTCATTATCGGGATTTATACCCTTAATTGCCTCAACATCAGTCGGAGCGGGCATATAGTCAACAATAGCGTCAAGCAACGGCTGAACACCCTTATTACGGTAAGATGTACCGCAGCAGATGGGAACCATTGCATTAGCAAGAGTTGCCTTACGAATTGTTGATTTGATTTCGTCAACGGAAATTTCTTCGCCGTTGAAATATTTTTCCATGAGAGCATCATCCTGCTCTGCAATAGCCTCAATGAGCTTCTCACGGTACTCGTTGGCAAGGTCAACCATATCCTCGGGGATAGGCTCGTGTCTTACATCCTTGCCAAGGTCATCGTAATAAACCTCTGCGTCCATGGCAACAAGGTCAACAATACCTCTGAAAGTCGCTTCAGAGCCTATAGGCAGCTGAATCGGAACGGGGTTACAGTTGAATCTCTCGTTTACCATATCGAGAACTCTGAAGAAATCCGCGCCCATAATGTCCATCTTATTGACATAAATCATACGCGGAACGTGGTACTCGTCAGCCTGACGCCAAACGGTTTCAGACTGGGGTTCAACACCGCCCTTTGCACAAAGAACGGTTACAGAGCCGTCAAGCACGCGCAGTGAGCGCTGAACTTCTACGGTAAAGTCAACGTGACCGGGAGTATCAATAATATTGATACGATGGTCCTTCCAAAAACAGGTTGTAGCGGCGGAGGTAATTGTAATACCTCTCTCCTGCTCCTGAGCCATCCAGTCCATAACAGCGTCGCCGTCATGGGTTTCGCCGATTTTATGAGTTCTTCCCGTGTAGAAAAGAATTCTTTCGGTCGTGGTGGTCTTACCTGCGTCGATGTGGGCCATAATACCAATGTTTCTGGTTTTCTCTAAAGATACCTTACGTGGCATACAGTCCTCCAATTAGGTTAAATAAAATCAGATATAAATCAATATCTGAAGTGTGCAAAAGCCTTGTTCGCTTCTGCCATCTTGTGAGTGTCTTCACGCTTCTTGAAAGCAGAACCTGTCTCGTTGACTGCATCCATGATTTCGTTAGCAAGACGCTCCTTCATTGTTCTTTCCGAACGCTGACGGGCATAAAGAGTAATCCAGCGAAGTCCGAGAGTTTCTCTTCTTTCGGGACGAACCTCAAGCGGAACCTGATAGGTAGCGCCGCCTACACGGCGAGCCTTAACCTCAAGAACCGGCATAACGTTTTCCATAGCTGCGTCAAAAACCTCCAACGGCTCCTTACCGGTCTTTTCGGCAATAATCTCAAAAGCATCGTAAACGATTTTCTGAGCTACGCCCTTTTTACCGTCAAGCATAACGCTGTTGATAAGGCGTGTGACACGTTTTGAATTGTAAAGTGGATCGGGCAAAACATCACGTTTTGCGATCTGGCCTCTTCTTGGCACAGCACTTCCCTCCTTCATATTGATGATATCATAGGTACTCGGTGACAAAACCCGTGGTGTCAAGGCGAGGCGTATACTATATATAATATAACACCAATAGCTTTGACTTTTGATGATAGATTCTGTCTTGAATTTAAAGCTTCAAATTACTTTGCAGCTTTCTTCGGCCTCTTTGCGCCGTACTTTGAACGACTCTGCATTCTGCCTGTTACACCCTGTGTATCAAGCGTACCGCGGATAATGTGGTAACGGACACCGGGCAAATCCTTAACACGGCCGCCTCTTATAAGAACAACGCTGTGTTCCTGAAGGTTGTGACCGACGCCGGGGATGTATGCAGAAACCTCAATGCCGTTTGTCAGACGAACTCTGGCAAGCTTACGAAGCGCAGAATTAGGCTTTTTGGGCGTATCTGTCTTAACAACAGTGCAAACGCCTCTCTTCTGAGGGGAGTTTTTGTCTGTCATGATATTTTTCTTTGAGTTAAAACCCTTACCCAAAGCCGGAGCCTTTGACTTCTTTTCAACGGTCTGTCTGCCGTTGCGTACAAGCTGATTAAAGGTTGGCAAGTCCAATTTCCTCCTTTTCTTAAAAATTATGTGAACGGGAAAGCCCGTAAACACCGAAAATGCGGGTACGCATACCCACGCAAGCTAAGATTTTAACATTAAAAACCCCGGCTTGTCAAGTATTTTTTTATTACGGGTAACGGATATTTTTCAACCCGTTACCCTGATTTTAAATATTAAACTGCTTCGTAGCTGTCAACAGGCTCAATTTCAACGTCACTGTAGCACTCCATACCGGTTCCCGAAGGAAGAAGCTTACCGATAATAACGTTTTCCTTAAGTCCGAGCAACGGATCCTTCTTACCCTTGGAAGCAGCGTCGGTAAGAACTCTTGTCGTCTCCTGGAAGGAAGCGGCGGACAGGAACGAATCGGTTGCAAGAGAAGCCTTTGTGATACCGAGAAGTACGGGAGAAACAGTCGGATAAACAACCGCTTCGCCGTTCTTTTCAAGCTCTTCAAGTCTTTTAATTTCCCTGTCGTATTCCTGCTTTTCAATTGTTGCGCCGGGAAGGAAGTCACTCGTTCCCTCTTCAACAACCCTGAGCTTTCTCATCATCTGGCGGACAATGACCTCAATGTGCTTATCGTTGATATCAACGCCCTGGAGACGGTAAACTCTCTGTACCTCACGGATAAGATAATTTCTCACAGCGTCAACGCCGAGAACCGCAAGAACATCGTGCGGGCTGAGTGAACCTTCGGTTATAAGTCCGCCCTTTTCGATTTTCTGACCCTCTGTAACTCGAAGTCTTGAACCGTAAGGAATGAGATAGCTCTTTTCGTCGCCGTCGTCGGATGTAACAACAACGTGCTCACTGTTCTTAATCATACGAATCGAAACAGTACCGGCGATTTCGGAGATAATTGCAAGCACCTTCGGCTTTCTTGCCTCGAACAGCTCTTCAACTCTGGGAAGACCCTGGGTAATATCTGCTGAAGATGTAACACCGCCCGTATGGAACGTTCTCATCGTAAGCTGCGTACCGGGTTCACCGATGGACTGAGCTGCGATAATGCCGACTGCCTCACCTACCGTTACGGGCTGGCTTGTAGCAAGGTTTGCGCCGTAGCACTTGATACATACGCCGTGCTCCGATTTACACGTCAGAAGTGAACGGATAGTAACCTTTGTAATGCCTGCGTCAACAATGCGCTGCGCATCCTCTTCGGTCATCATTCTGTCGTTTGACATAATGACCTCGCCAGTCTTTTCGTCAACGATAGGATCAAGCAGGAATCTGCCGACAAGTCTTTCAGACAGCGGCTCTATCATTTCCTTGCCGTCCGTAATATCGTAAATTTCAATGCCTTCCTTACAGCCGCAGTCTTCCTCACGGATGATAACATCCTGGGAAACGTCAACAAGACGACGGGTCAGATAACCCGAGTCAGCCGTACGAAGAGCCGTATCTGCAAGTCCCTTACGCGCACCACGCGAAGAAATGAAGTACTCAAGAACGTTAAGTCCTTCACGGTAGTTAGCGCGGATGGGAACCTCAATTGTCTTACCTGCCGTATTTGCGATAAGTCCGCGCATACCTGCAAGCTGTCTTAACTGGCTTTCCGAACCACGGGCGCCCGAATCAACCATCATATAAATCGGGTTGTCGTGGTCAAGGTTTTTGGTAAGCTCTGCGGAAACCTTGTTTGTGCATTCCTCCCAGACCTTGATAACGGCTCTTGAACGCTCGTTATCGCTGATAAGACCGAAATTGTACTCGTTTGTGATTTCGTCGATTTTCTCTTCTGCCAAAGCAAGAAGCTCTTTCTTCTGCGGAGGAATTGTAGCATCGCAAACGGCAACGGTGATACCGCTTCTGGTGGAATATCTGTAGCCCTGCGCCTTGATTTCGTCAAGAACTCTTGAAGCTACGGCAGTTCCGTGAACCTTGATGCAGCGGTCAACGATTTTACCGAGCATCTTTTTATTGACAAGGAATTCAACCTCAAGCTTAAAGGCGTTTTCGGGGTCGCTTCTGTCAACAAAGCCGAGGTCCTGCGGAATGGGATTGTTGAAAATAACTCTGCCGAGCGTTGTGTCAACAAGCTTTGTAACCTTTTCGCCGTTAATTTCCTTTGTCATTCTTATTTTAATTTTTGAGTGAAGTCCGATATAGCCTTCATCGTAAGCCATTGTCGCTTCGTTTACGTCGCGGAAAACCTTGCCCTCGCCCGGCTCGCCGTCACGCATAAGCGTAAGGTAATATGAACCGAGTACCATATCCTGGGTAGGAACGGTTACGGGCTTTCCGTCTGCAGGCTTAAGAAGGTTGTTAGCAGCAAGCATAAGGAAACGCGCCTCTGCCTGAGCCTCCGCGGAAAGCGGAACGTGAACAGCCATCTGGTCGCCGTCGAAGTCGGCGTTGAACGCAGTACAGGACAGCGGATGAAGCTTAATTGCCCTGCCTTCAACAAGTACCGGCTCAAAAGCCTGAATACCGAGTCTGTGAAGCGTGGGAGCACGGTTAAGCATTACGGGGTGGTCCTTGATAACTACCTCAAGCGCGTCCCAGACCTCTGTCTTTGAGCGCTCAACCATCTTTCTGGCTGATTTGATATTGTTTGCAACGTGAGTTTCAACAAGTCTCTTCATTACGAAGGGCTTGAACAGCTCAAGCGCCATTTCCTTAGGCAGACCGCACTGATACATCTTAAGCTCGGGACCTACAACGATAACCGAACGGCCCGAATAGTCAACACGCTTACCTAAAAGGTTCTGTCTGAAACGTCCCTGCTTACCCTTAAGCATATCAGAAAGGGATTTAAGAGCGCGGTTATTGGGACCTGTAACAGCCCTGCCGCGTCTGCCGTTATCGATAAGAGCGTCAACGGCTTCCTGAAGCATTCTCTTCTCATTGCGGACGATAATCTGCGGAGCGCCCTGCTCAAGGAGCTTTGCAAGACGGTTATTTCTGTTGATAACGCGTCTGTAAAGGTCGTTAAGGTCACTTGTGGCAAATCTTCCGCCGTCAAGCTGAACCATAGGACGGATATCCGGAGGAATTACCGGAACAACGTCAAGAATCATCCATTCGGGACGGTTGCCGCTGACTCTGAACGCCTCAACAACCTCAAGTCTTTTAAGCAGTCTTGCTCTCTTCTGGCCGTTTGCGTCCTTGAGTTCTTCGCGAAGCGATTCCGAAAGAGCTTCAACATCGATTTCGGAAAGAAGCTCCTTAATAGCCTCTGCGCCCATCTCGGCTCTGAAATCCTCGTCATATCTCTCACGCATATCCATATACTCTTTTTCGGTGAGTATCTGCATCTTTGTAAGCTCGGTATCAACACCGGGATCGATAACGATATATCTTGAGAAATACAGTACCTTCTCCAAATCCTTCGGAGAGATGTCAAGCATAAGTCCCATTCTTGAGGGAATGCCCTTGAAATACCATATATGAGATACGGGAGCGGCAAGCTCAATATGACCCATTCTTTCACGTCTGACCTTAGCCTTGGTGATTTCAACGCCGCAGCGCTCGCAGATCTGACCCTTGTAACGGATTCTCTTATATTTGCCGCAGTGGCACTCCCAGTCCTTTGTAGGTCCGAAAACCTTTTCGCAGAAAAGTCCTTCCCTTTCAGGCTTGAGAGTACGGTAATTTATTGTTTCGGGCTTTGTTACCTCGCCGTAAGACCAAGCTCTGATCTGGTCGGGGGAAGCAATACCGATTTTAATTGAATCAAAAGTAATATTTTCCATTGTCAGTTGCCCTTCTTCCTTAATAATTTGATAAAAGCTGATTATTCTTCGTCTGAATAGTAATCGTCGTCATCCTGTGAATAATCATCTTCGTAACCGCCTTCACCGTCGGGTGCGTAGTCGTCCGCATCCTCGCCGTCTGCAACGAAGCCGTCATCAAGGCTTGCGTCGTTGATGGTCTGGAATGCTTCCGCGTCTACGGGCTGAAGGTTACCGATTTCATCATCAAAGTTCTGACGAAGGTCAATTTCATTGTCATCCTTATCAAGTACCCTGACGTCAAGGCCAAGTGACTGCATTTCCTTGATAAGAACCTTGAATGACTCGGGTACGCCGGGTTTCGGAACGTTAAGTCCCTTAACGATGGATTCGTAAGTCTTTACACGGCCGACTACATCGTCCGACTTAACCGTCAGGATTTCCTGAAGAGTATAAGCCGCGCCGTAAGCCTCAAGAGCCCAAACCTCCATCTCACCGAAACGCTGGCCGCCGAACTGGGCTTTACCGCCGAGGGGCTGCTGGGTAACGAGTGAGTACGGACCTGTCGAACGGGCGTGAATCTTATCGTCAACAAGGTGTAACAGCTTAAGGAAGTACATAACGCCGACTGTTACGGGGTTATCGAACTTTCTGCCGGTACGTCCGTCGGTAAGAATTGACTTACCGTCTTCTCTGTAGCCTGCTTCCTTAAGAGCCTGTCTGATATCCTCCTCATGAGCGCCGTCAAATACAGGGGTTGCTATCTTCTGACCGAGCTTTCTGTAAGCAAAGCCGAGGTGAACCTCAAGCACCTGACCGATATTCATTCGCGACGGAACGCCGAGGGGGTTAAGAACTATATCAAGAGGAGTACCGTCATCAAGGAAAGGCATATCTTCGGGAGGAAGAATCCTTGAAACGACGCCCTTGTTACCGTGACGACCTGCCATCTTATCGCCGACGTTAAGATTTCTCTTCTGGGCGATGTAGCAGCGTACAACCTTGTTTACGCCGGGGTTTAATTCGTCACTGTTTTCTCTTGTGAATACCTCAACATTAACTACGATACCGTATTCGCCGTGAGGAACGCGAAGCGAGGTGTCACGAACCTCTCTCGCCTTCTCGCCGAAGATAGCGCGAAGCAGTCTTTCCTCCGCTGTCAGTTCCGTTTCGCCCTTAGGCGTAACCTTACCGACAAGAATGTCGCCCGAGTGAACCTCGGCGCCGATGCGGATGATACCGTTTTCGTCAAGGTCTGCAAGGTTTTCTTCACCGACGTTGGGAATATCTCTTGTGATTTCCTCCGGTCCGAGCTTTGTATCCCTTGCTTCAATGTCATATTCTTCAATATGAATTGATGTATAAGTGTCATTTCTGACAAGGTTTTCGTTAATGAGAACGGCGTCCTCGTAGTTATAACCTTCCCAGGTCATAAAGCCGATAAGAGCATTCTTACCGAGTGAGATTTCACCGTTGCTTGTTGCAGGGCCGTCTGCTATAACATCGCCTGCCTTAATCTTCTGACCCTTTGAAACGATAGGTCTCTGGTTGATGCAGGTGCCCTGGTTGGAACGCATATATTTGATAAGCTCGTAGGTTTCAATTTCCTTCTTGGCAATTTCAACCTCAATTTTATCAGCGCTTACGCTCTTTACAACGCCGTCATGCTTCGCAAGGACGACAACGCCCGAGTCGACCGCAGCCTTGTATTCCATACCCGTACCGACTATCGGAGACTCCGTTTTAAGAAGCGGAACTGCCTGACGCTGCATGTTTGAACCCATCAGGGCGCGGTTTGCGTCGTCGTTTTCAAGGAAGGGAATCATAGCCGTTGCTACCGAAACCATCATCTTGGGCGAAACGTCCATATAGTCAGCCTTGCTGTTGTCGATTTCAAGGAAGCCGTCACGGTGACGGGCATTTACCTTTTTACGCATAAATCTGCCGTTTTCGTCAAGAGGCTCGTTAGCCTGGGCAACGATGAATTCATCCTCGACGTCGGCTGTCATATAGTCAACCTCATCAAGCACTACGCCTGTTTCCTTATCGATTCTGCGGAACGGCGCTTCAATGAAGCCATACTTATTTATTCTTGCAAAGGTTGCAAGGTAAGAGATAAGTCCGATGTTAGGACCTTCAGGAGTCTCAATGGGACACATACGTCCGTAGTGAGAATAGTGAACGTCACGAACCTCGAAGCCTGCGCGGTCACGCGAAAGACCGCCGGGGCCGAGTGCGGAAAGTCTTCTCTTATGAGTAAGCTCTGCAAGGGGGTTTGTCTGGTCCATGAACTGGGACAGCGGTGAAGAACCGAAGAACTCCTTGATAGCCGCCATAACAGGTCTTGCGTTTATAAGAGCGGCAGGAGTTTTATCCGCATCCTGCGCCTGAAGAGTCATTCTCTCCTTGACCATTCTTTCCATTCTTGAGAAGCCGATGCGAACCTGATTCTGAAGAAGCTCGCCGACCTGACGGATACGTCTGTTGCTCAGGTGGTCGATGTCATCCGTAACGCCGACGCCCGAAGCGATGCCGTTCATATAGTTAATGGAAGCGAGAATATCGTCAACAATGATGTGCTTCGGAATAAGGTCGTCACATCTTGTTTTAAGCTCCTCATAAAGCGCGTTTTTGTCGTCGCCGCACTTTTCAAGGATTTCCGAAAGGACGGAGAAACGTACCTTTTCGTTAATGCTGATTTCTTCAAGCTCTTCCTCGGTAAAGGGAACGTATTCGCCGATATCAACCATACCGCTTGAAACTACCTTTACCTTTATTCCCTCTTTTTCAACAACAATTGAGTTGATGCCTGACTGCTCAATTGCGTATGCAAGCTCTCTTGTAATTGTGTCGCCCTCGTCTGCGAGAACCTCACCCGTAAGGGGAGCAACAACAGGCTCGGTTGCCTTTGTTCCTGCAATTCTTGCGCTAAGGCAAAGCTTTTTATTGTACTTATATCTGCCGACACGGGAAATGTCATATCTGTGGGGGTCAAAGAGAAGACCGTCAAGATAACTCTGGGCAGTTTCAAGTGTCGGAGGCTCGCCGGGACGAAGCTTCTTATAAACCTCGATAAGCGCCTGCTCAACATTGATGGTTGTATCCTTTTCAAGGGTTGCCTTGATTCTGTCGTCATTGCCGAAGAATTCAAGAATTTCACCGTTTGAAGAAAGTCCGAGCGCTCTTACAAAGGTTGTTATTAAAATTTTCTTGTTTTTATCAATACGGACGTAAGCTAAATCGTTAAGGTCTGTTTCGTATTCAAGCCAAGCGCCTCTGTTGGGGATAACGGTTGCCGAATACAGTTCTTTACCCGTCTTGTCGTGCGTCATATCAAAATAAACGCCGGGTGAACGCACGAGCTGTGAAATAATAACACGCTCTGCGCCGTTGATTACGAAGGTACCGCTTTCGGTCATGAGCGGGAAATCGCCCATATAAACTTCGCTCTCTTTAATCTCGCCTGTCTCCTTATTGAGAAGGCGTGCAGTAACCCTTAAGGGAGCCGCGTAAGTAGCGTCACGCTCCTTACACTCCTTAACGGTATACTTCGGCTTTTCGTCCATTCTGTAGTCGATGAACTCAAGCACAAGATTACCCGTGTAGTCGGTAATCTCCGCAATGTCTCTGAACACCTCGTGAAGACCCTTTTCAATGAAATCCTGATAGGACTTCTTCTGAATCTCAATGAGGTTAGGCATCTTCATTACCTCATTGATTTTTGAGAAGGTCATACGAGTGTTTGAACCAAGCTGGATAGGTTTAACATTTACCATAGCTGATCACTCTCCGTCCGTAGATTTGTAATATTCATAAACCCATACATATATAATATAGGGGTAAAATGACTAAAAAACAGGTAAATATGCGCGCCGTTTTAGAGCAAAAAGGAGAAATTCAACACCCCAAAAAATGGCAAAAGCGCATATTGCTCCATTATTATAGGTTATACAAGTATAGTACCGTTCTTAAAAAAAGTCAAGAATTATTTTTAAGGAATAAATAATTATTTTTCGCGCGTTTTCATTGACAAAAATGTATCTATTTGTTATTATACTTAAGCGGCGCGGAGAGTTGTCCGAGTGGTCGAAGGTGCAGCACTCGAAATGCTGTGTTCCCAAAAGGAACCTAGGGTTCGAATCCCTAACTCTCCGTAAAAAGATAAAGAGTCACGAAAGTGGCTCTTTTTCTTTTTTATGTAAATATAAGGGATTCGAACCCCGAGGGGGTCCGAGCGTAAAGAAAACAGTCCGGCGGACTGTTTTTAGCGAGGAGTTGCGAAGGGTGCAAGCCCGAGCAACGGAGATTTGCAACGCAAATCTTCATCCCTAACTCTCCGTATAAAAAGAAAAGTCCTCTTTTGAGGGCTTTTCTTTTTTTCGGGACAGGTGACCCGTCCCCTACGAAAGCATTTGAATTTGTAGGGGCGGATAATATCCGCCCGTTAATTTACATCTGACTTTGACGGGCGGATAATATCCGCCCCTACGGGTTTGCCCTGACGGGCAAATTGTCGCTGTCGGCGACAACGGGATGTCGAGGTTACGGCTTCGCCATTACCCTTTTGTCCGCTTTGCGGACATTTCCCCTATCAGGGGAATCTCACCGTCCCCCTACGAAAAAATTTTATCGTTCCGAAGGAACACTTCACGCGTTTTCTTGAAAACGTACTTCACGTTGTTTTATAACAACACTTCACAAATTCGCAAGAATTTATTTCACGGGCGGTAATAAACGCCCCTACGGGCAACGGGACGGGGAACCCGTCCCCTACGGATTATAATTTTTCGCAGAAGTCTTTGATTTTGGTTTCGTTTTCATCTGACGGCTTGTCCTTCGGGTCAATTAAAATGAGTTCGCCATCAAATTCACTTACGCCTAAAAACGCTTTTAACTTTTCAATTGCCTTTTCACCGCCGCTGCCGCTCATACAGGTAAATGCGGAAAATTTCTTACCTTCAAGCGAAGCTCGGTTATCCTCAATAAAAGTTCTTATCGGAGGGGCAAAGGTTGAAGCCCATACCGGGAAGCCGAAAATAATACGGTCATACTCCCCTGCTTCAAATGTATACGGCAAAAGCGCAGGCTTTTCACCCATTACGGCGCTTTTTCCTCCCCAGAAGAATTTTTTTAAGCCCTTGCCGGGATAGGTTTTCTGCGGCTTAAGTTCAATTAAATCTGCAGATGTTGTTTCTGCGATTTTTTCGGCAGTCGCTCTGACATTTCCGCTCATTGAATAAAAAACTATTGCTGTTTTCATATTAATCTCCATTCTGCCGCAAAGCGTCAGCACAAATAGGGACGAAAG
>ERZ842401.2779-NODE-2779-length-22821-cov-10.747474_pt1 | contig 22821 bp, 9 predicted proteins | sample MGYA00521270_ERZ842401 | MGnify/ENA primary metagenome ERZ842401 (study PRJEB31892, sample SAMEA3878208) | bioreactor metagenome | biome: Moose rumen | place: Sweden | collected 2011-10 | study: EMG produced TPA metagenomics assembly of the PRJEB12797 data set...
ATGAGTATGCTTAGAAGCTGCCTAGAGTATGGCTACACCTTGGGTAGAGTATGCCTGGAGTATGAATAGAGCACCATTTTGTAGTTCGCTGATTGGGGTTGTCAGTTTCACGTCTCACGACTGCTCCAAGTTGACGGGTTAATAATATAAAACTAATTCTCGTTGTCAGCCGTCCGCGGTACGACTGGTTTTTGTTTACTCTGAATGCAGAGCCAGAGCTTTTGGTTTGCCGCGGCAAAGATACGAATTTTCTTTCATACTGCCGCCGCATTTTGTCTTTTTATTGCATCCTCACGCCAGGAATGCCAGTGACGCTTCATCTCTCCCTGCATCTGGTGGGCCTCGTCGGGCGTATGCCAGTCGATGCTGCTGTGGGGACGCTCAGAGTTATAGAACAGGACAGCGGTCTTCACGGCCTCCGTCACCTGTCGCAGGCTGGTAAACGTCTTCCCGTGCAGGAGTTCGTTCTTGACGGTACTGTTGATACGCTCAGCCATCGCATTGTCCTTCGGGTTGCCGCTTTCGGTCATACTGGGAGTGATGTGACTGCGTGTCAGCATCTTGATATAGTCGGCACTGGCGTACTGGCAGCCGCGGTCGGAGTGGTGGATGAGCGTCTCGTCAAAGCCCTCAGGCAGCGTGCCTGTGGCCATCTTCAGCGCCTTGAGACTGTAGACAGCCTCCAGCGTAGGAGCCACATACCAGCCCACAATGCGCTTGCTGTAGGCATCCATGATAATCGTCAGGAAGCAGAAACGGTAGCCCAGGCGGGCCTCAGGATCCTCTATAGGAATATAGGTGATGTCGCTGGCCCATATCTGGTTGGGACGCATCGGAATCACGTTCTTCACGAGGTTGGGGTACGTCGGCAGGTTGTGGCGGGAGTCAGTGGTGCGCGTTGCCCGCTGACGCTTGCGGATGTGAAGCCCGCGCTCGTGCAGGATGCTGCGGAACACGTCGCGACCGACGCGGTACTCATCGTTGAAGCGGTTGCGATACATGCGCCACAGGTTGTCGGAACCCATCTGAGGGTCCTTCTCCCTGACACTCAGCACGAAATGAACCACAAACTGTTCAATGGCCAGACGGCGGAACAGCAGGTCGTCATCATGCTTGTAAAAGGCCTGTCGTGTCACACCGGACAGTGCACAGAGATCAGTGACGGCATAATGCCTCACTTCGTCTTCGTGCAGCCTTTCGACTGTCCGGTGCCAGCTTTTTTTCGTATCTCGATATTGAACATCTCCTCTGCAACATCGACCATCGTATCGTAGAAGTCGGCACGCATCGTCTCCTGGTGAAGTTTCTTCTTCAGTTCCAGGATCTCTTCACGCAAGGCCTTGTTCTCCTCGGCCAGACTGTCTGTCGGTTTTTTCTTCATAAGCAGCGCACTTTTATCGTTTGACGCTGCAAAGTTACTAATAATTCTGCTAACAGAATGCTGTGAAATGCCGTAGTTTTTAGCAATCTGGCATTGGTCGATACCATTCAAGAGGTAGTCACGCACTACTTCAAGCTTTAATTCCTCCGGCAACCGGAAGCAAGACCTCTTACGTTTGGGTTTCGAATCATTGTATTTTGTCATTTTACGTTGAACTTTGTGTCAACTGGATTCAGCGTAAGACACATCTCCTTGTCAACGGTATGGCAACGCACTGGTTCCGTTTCGCTATATGTGTTTCTTTCAGTTACAACCATTTCGGTCATATTGTGTGTCATATCTTTTATATATTCCGTATAATCCATGTAATCTGTGTAATCCGTGGTTTATTTAACAAACAGTTTCTTCTTGTTCACGATGTAGACGCCAGCGCTATGGACAGGAGTCTCAATAGTCTCACCAGACTTCAGCACATAGTTGGCAAGCGAGATACCGGCAACATTGAAGATGCTGATGGTCGTAGGCTCCTTGAGGTGCGACGTGGTGATAATCTTATGATCCTTCGCATAGATCTCGAGTTCGCCGTTAAGAACGGTCTCAGGACCATCGTTCAGGCTGCTCGAAGTACCGAAGACAATCTGCTTAGGCATCTGCGGAGCAGGACTTGGCGAAGCAGCAACCGTGAAGTATGGACGGAAGGCGCTGACGTTCGTCGTTGTTGTAACCTTGTTAAAGCTGCTGCCAGCGGCATTGAGCGCATAGCTGTTGCTACCATCCTCCAGTGTCTCGTTCAGATAGCTTGGCTTGAAGGTATAGTCGTTACCACCATTCTTCACTACCGTTCCGGTCATCTCGTTATCGCTGACACCGATGTGCTCACGCTTGTTGGAGACGAAGGTAAGGATCTGCTTACCCAGCTTAGAGATGGCTACTGCCGTATTCAAAGCCTCGAACTTACCGCTGAGGTCGAACTCGTAGTAGGTCTGGCCTGGCAATCCGAGGATATACGGTGTAGCAGCGGCTAGCCATGGATAGTTGGCATAAGAGCGAGCGGTCTTATAGTACTGACGATACTGCAAGTAGGTATCGCTGTTCTTATCCAGCTGGTTGTGGACGTCCTCATTCTTGTAGTAGTAATCCCACAGGAAGGTGTTGGTGTACGCCTTATTCGTAGTGCCGGCATCAAGCTTGTTGAAGTTGGCCACCTTCACTGCATCCGTACTATTTCCGCTATCAATACCTGTGAAGTGTCTCAACCAGTATTCGTGACCCTTCGCCTGGTCATCATTAATATCGCCCGTATTGTAGAAGTGAGTAATCTCACCCTTCTGGTTGGTGGTTACCAACTCGGCAGTGAACGGTATGCTGATACCTTGCCAGCCCTTCGTCAGGTCAACATACTCCTCGTCAGTAGGAATACGCTGATACCACATCAGGTGGTCTGCATCGAAGTCGTAGGCAACCGGAGCATTGAAGTCCTGATGGTCAACCAGCAGATGGTCGTTGGTAGCCTTCAGGTTGCTCTGTACGAGGTGCCCATGAACTGTTGCCGTAGGAGCCTCATGTACGAGACGATAGCCCGCATGGTCATCAGTATTATCATAGTATTCATTATAGACAGGCTCTGTGAAGTAACCATTCAGCACACTGTTGGTCTTCGCATTGACATCTGCTGCGGGCGCATAAGCCAACAGGTTCTGCGTCTCATCGCAGTTGACGATACCAGTCAAGCCATCATCGTCGAGCAGTGGAGCGTAGAACTGCCCAGTCTGGGTGTTCCAGCCCAGCCCATAAGTCCCATAGGCTTCATTGGCCCCATAATGTCCCTTGAAGTCAATAGCCGTCATACCAGGATAAGCCTCTGTAGTCGGAACGTTCTTCTTGGTCTGTGCCAGATAAGCCTGCGGGTTGAAGTGAGCCACACCCATGGTCGAGTTGCGGAAGTATGCCGGAGCACGATAGACGCGGTTGGCAATAGTACCCGTTGACAGGCGACCGCCTTCGCGTACTACAGCTGTCGGCACATCCTGATGAGCCTCAACAGCCCAGTCGTAGGTCAGTTTCTGTCCGAAGAAGATGTAGTCGTCAGGCCAGATGGGGAAGAAGGCGCTTTCTACTGTCTCCTTGCCGGTATCGGGATCGGTAACCGTCCAGGTGTAGTAGCGTTCATCCTCCGTGTCTGGAATAACACCATCTGCATAACGGTAGTCTCCGTCAGCGAAGCGGTCCTCAACATACATGATGGCATTACCTGTCTTATCAAGGTGACCAGTAGAGCAGAGTTCCTCATGAGGACCATAGTAGTGGTTGTTCTGGAGTACCAGCTTACCATCGGTATCAATAGTGAAGTAGCTATACTTCTCGGCTTCAGAACCTGATGTCACCTGTTTATCGTTGTAACGCTTGAACAGGTAGAAGTTGTTCAGGTTGTAGGCTACCGTACCGTTGTAGAACTCCTTGGCAGACATCGCACGAGCTTTACCGCGGTCACCACCAGAAGTGGTAATGTTGTCTGTTGTGCTGGTGTTATACAAGTCATTATTGCCATCATAGTAGTATGAGTTGACGACTTGATAGCCAGTCTCAGTATCTGTAGGATCACCGAAGACGGCATAAGGCTTCGTGCCCAATGGGGTGGCGTTGGTGGTCTTCACCCAACAGCTCTCTACATAACCATCACCGTCATCAGCTACACCAGCAGTGTTAAACGAACCGGTTACACCGAGGTTATAGACATTACCGCAGAGGTGGCCAAACAGTGAGTTGTCCAGACCACTGATGGTATGACCATCACCGTGGAGCGTACCCTCGAAGCATGGATCTGAACCAGATGCGATAGATGTCCATTCATCAGCAACGGCAGGATTATCATTGCGGTTCAAATCTGTCCGCAGGAAGAACTCGAGGTTCTTGCCGCCCTTGACGCGTTCGTTCAACGTGTTGTGGCCATACAATGGATTCTCAGAGTCTGTTGGAGATGATGTCAGCAGACTCAAGTCATACAGGTTCTTGAACAGGTCGAGACCATTCTCCGAACTGCTGCTATAGTCGTTGATATAAATCTTTGGCTGTACCTTCAGACGGTCGTGTACATCCTTGTGGTCGATGTAGTAGTGGTGCGTCTTGGCATCCATCACCTTCTTCAGGTCGTGATAGTTTGCCACACTGACAGGAACATGGTTCGAATAAGTCTCACCCAGGTATGTCTTGGTGTAGTAAGCCAGCCAATACTTGTTCTGATAGAGGTAGAGCGGCTCCTCAGAGTTGGTATACTCAACGCCATTAATATGGCTTTCAGCATCCGTCTCTGATTCGAACAACTTCCAACCACCACCCGTGATTTCGTATGCACCCGGTGTGACGTATGGCTCTGGCATAGACAGAGCCGTACCCGGCAGGATGATGTCCGGTTGACGGATATCCTCCACGGTAGGAACACCGCTCTTGAAGTTCAAGTGGATATTCAGAATGTGGCGCTCGCTTACCGGCGTGATGTGCTGACCAGCCATGTCACTCTCTACGTAGTCGTACTGGTAGACCACGGTGATAATCTTTTCCTTCGAGAGGTCGAAGATATCAGAACCACGTGTGACGTACAGCGTACTGGTCTCCGTCGGTGACTTTCCGTGGAATGAGAAGTTCGCCTGCTTGTTGGTGAGCATATTATAAGAGGCCGCATCAATAACAACACCAGTTGCCACCTCAGCACCCTTGCTATAGTTACCACCTGTACCACCTGTCACGCCAGTTGCACTGGTTATGTCATGGCCATCTGTACTATTTATCGTATATTTCTCACGACAATAGTAATAGGTAACATTTTCACCTCCAGAGGTGAAGGTCAGCGTTGCTACCTTTGCCTTATCCGTAACACTCAGTCCACTATAAGTATCACTCGTAATAACCTGTCCGGCAGCGTATGGGGTATCGCCAAGGATAATCGTTTCCTTCGCCACATAGTAAGTACCTGCTGTGCTCACTTTAATTGGAGCCCAATAGTACTGCTCGTTAGGCAGACGCTCGAACTCAGTGCGAGATAGGACAGAAGTACCATCCGTCTTGATGGTCTGCTCCTGATTATTGTCATCAATGTAAGTAAACGACGTAGAGCCCTTATAGGTAGCCTCATAGTCTATTGACGTAGGAAGTGAGTAGGTAGCCTTGTTCTGGCGAGCCTCATCTGCTGTGTCATAGTCTTTACCGTCATACTGATACTTCACACCTTCTGCCCTACTGTAGTTCGGATCAATGAGCAGGTCGAGGGCATCATAGTTGAAAGTGAAGTTACCACGATCCTCTGGTGTCATGGCACTAAAGGCGGTCAGAGCACGGTAGTTCTTACCATTCTCATAATAGTTGCCACCATACTTACCAGCTGTGGTGCAGTAGTATGCAGGCTGAACAACCTTGGTAATCTCTTCAACAAGAGTTGGATAAGTAGCCTTAAGAGTTGTAACATCAGCTTCCGACAGATAAGAATTGCGATAGATAACCTCGGTATTACTGAGCTGAATGGTGCTCGTAGCAACATAAGCCTGTTGTACGCTGCTACTCATGCTTGACCATTGAGCATCGGTATAATTCTCCTTAGCCAATACAGCTCCTTTATGGAAACGCTGGTCAATATTATCCTTGTTCTGGGTTTCCAAAAGCTCAGCAGTGACGATATAGGCTGGCTTGAAGATGGCCTGTTTCTTGCTGGCATCATAACCCTCATCACCTGGATTCTTTCCATTATTCGGTATGTGCGCAGCAGGAATACTACTATATGTGGCACAGTCTTCTTGCGAGATAATGCTACCCACCTTATAGTCATTCTGACCATACATGCCTGGGGCAATTGGTGTATAGGTCGGACCGTCCTCGTATTCTGCACCGCCAGTTTGGTTCTTGTTTGCCAATGAGCTTCCGCTCTTTGGCGTATACCACTTATTCCACTGGTCTGGGTTGTCGATATTGTAGGTCAGGATGTAACCCGTATTGTGGCTGACATTATTAGATGAACGGAATACATCATCAAAGTCAACATCCTTCTCCTTCGCGACATGGTAAACCTCAGGATTAGCTGTCTTCAGCGCAGTATACTCAGAAGGCAGGAATACCTGACCTGCAGGATAGGTCGTATTGCCTATCTTACACTCTGCTATGGTGACGTAGGTGTCATCCACAAACATATTCTTCTCTGCAGCGGTGAGCTGACTATAATCCCAGTAGGTGATAACATCGTTGAGACCATATTCTTTGTCACGGATGGTTATCTTTTCGTCTCCTTTAAGTCTTGCGGTTTTATTACCATTTGTATAGAATGCATAGCGGTTTGGCATCACATTCAGCAACGTCATCTTACCATGCGAAGCGGAAGTGATGGTCAACGGAATGCTAACCGTCTCGCTAAAGGCATTCGGTGAACCGGTATAAGCGGAGATATACTGGTCGTAGACATAGACTGCTCCCTTGATATACCAGTAGTGGGCTGGCATGGCATCGGTTCCCTTATACTTGTCACCGATATTATAGCAGTCGTCAATAATGGTCTGCGTGCTATGAATGAAGTTACCAGAGGTTTCCCATGCTACCTTGTTATTATCGTCAGTGGTGTATGTATATATTCTGTTCGTAACAGCAGGCGTGCCATTATTCTTATTTAAATCAGTCAAGATGGTTTGGGTCTTTCCTGAAGATCCACGTACACCATGCTCATTCTTAGCATAGACATAGCCACCACCGACACCCGTCTGCACATTAATCAGGTCGAGTTCTACAACACCAGTAATCAAGCCCCACTTCTTATCGAACAGACCAGAACCAGTACCATTCTCGTTGGTCAGCTCCAGATAGACACCAGAAGCGAGTGCCACCTTATTGTGGGAGTTTCCATTATTGCGCTTACGATCATCATGGAAACCTGCCTTCCAGTCGTAGTAGGTAGCTGTTCCGTAGTCTTTAGATGCGACATCAGTATCACCGTTTGTGTATGCCTTTGATGCGGTCTGGTAGTCAGCATTATCCGTAACACGTTTTGCACTGTAGAAGTCCACATCACTCGTGAGGGCACCGAGGTAGTTCACGACACTGTAGATTCCGAAGTAGTTACCATGCTCCTTGTTCTTGTCATCACCAGCATCACCAGGGCGTACGGAAATTTTCTTATTCAACGAAACCTCACGTACTCGGTTGATGGTGTAGTTGGTGTAATCCACCACCTCAGGCACACGGTCCTGGGCACCCTGCATGACCATACGGCTACCGAAGACGCCACAGAAGTCAGCACGCTGAATCGTGTTCATCGGACGACCGGCATAGCGTGAGCAGACACCGTTCTCCGCCCAATATGTTGCCGATGGCTTGCCATCAGCACCTATCATTGGCACGTCCTCACTGATTTCCACGCCTTCAAAGACGGTCAGCAGCTCATCAGCAGTGATGGTAGCACCCACTGCGTAGGTCTTGCCATTCTTGTCAGTACATGACGTCAGACACTTATAGCGAATCTCATAATAAGCCTGCTCACGGGCTGAGAGTTCATTGTACTGGGTTAGGGTAATCTCAGGGTTAATATGGTAGAAGTCCGTACCATAGTTGGTGATATTCAACTCACGATAACCGTCGACCAGCGTCAGGTTACCATCACCATACAGACCACCCACGCGACCTCTACCGATAGAGATAAGGTCACGGTTATAGGCATCGTGAATAGATGCCGTAGCATTACCGAATACCGTTGGGGTATTGGCAAACACCTCGGCAGAACCAGGAGAGGTGTTACCACCGGCAAAGACAGCATTGTGGATAATGATACCTTCCTTGTTGACGTCTGTCTTACCGAGAGCTGTCCATTCTGCTGCACTGGCAGTCTTATTACCCAAATAGTTCAATGCAGTTGTCGGAACATAGGTGCCTGCTGCATAGTCTGTGCCATTGATATTAACGTCAGAGTTTGCCTTACACCAAGGCTCTACAAGCACCTTACAGTCCTCGGTGAGGTTAGCTCCATGATAGTAGTAGCCTTCTTTATTGTCATCATATCTAGTTCCACTATCCTTGGTACCTGTTGCACTATAGACGCACCCGACATCACCGGCACCAAAGACGTTACCGTATCCCTGGGCTACACCCTCGGAGGTACCTACCTCACCACCATAGATGTCTACTTCGGTCTTTCCGAAGACAAATCCTTTAGACTTAAGGTCAAGCGTTGCAACCAAATCTGCATCCATGTATTTCGTACCGTCACCGCCCCAGCTGTCCTTACCGCGACCGCCTCCGAAGACGTTACGAAGTACATGCCCATCATATAACTTGACATAAGTCGTTCCTCCTTGGTAGATATGGGCATTACCATTGGTAAAGCCACCAGTGGCACCAGACTTCATCGTGCCGCGTCCGATAGGACCGAGCTCACCACCGCCATAAAGGCTGCCACGTACCGTACCGCCATACATGGTGACATGGGTGCTGTCTACGAAGCTGTTGATGACATAACCACCACCAAAGGCATTACCTGCCAACTCGATAGCATTAGGCGTATTGTCGTCCAGTTCTGGTACATATTCGTAGTTAGGAACTGCCGTTTCTGAGGTGTTCTTATACCGATAACCGATGTAACCATTGTTGATGGTGAGGTTGCTTGTGCCATATACGGAACCACCCTCGCCACCACCGTAGGCATTACGCTGGATGGCAGGAACACCGTTATAGAAATTGGTGCCATCCAACTTACCGATAGTCACGTTGGCTACGCCTGGGATGTCAACCGGCGTTGTATCGGTGATGGCTGCTTCCACGAGCTCTCCTCCAACGGTGTTATGGTGCTTACCCACTGATCCCAGGTAACCACCACCATAGACGTTACGGGCCATACCACCTTCAATATTGACGTTGGTAGTTGCAACGAAGTTATTATTGGAATCTTCATCTACACCCAGTCCGAACTCGTCGAATACCGGACCTCCTTCACCACCGCCATAGACATCCTTATTCACGTTACCACCCTTTAGCTCAATAAAGGTAGAACCTGATACCACGGCATCTTTACCATAACCGCCACCGTAGGCATAACCACTCACATTACCACCATTCATGATGTGGACATTGGTCTGGTGGTAGTCGGGCATCAGTTTCTCCTGTGTGGGTAGGATATCGTTGGTATAGGTACCATCGTATGCGCCTTCTGCGTTAGGGTAGGTACCGATGCTGGTGGGCAGCGTGATAGGATTGGAAGCGAGATAGGCAGCGAAACGGTTCAGGGTGTTGCCATAAGCGTCCACCTTATCTTGCACATCTGCTGCTGGATTTCCTGCTGCAGTACGGTATTGGTCAGTAAGCCAACTTCTCAGCGATGCGAAGTTATAGGCATTACCGTCGCGTCCGCCGCTAAATACCTTATAGGCATTCGAGCCATTGTTCATAAACACGTTGGTACGTCCGGATACCGTCTCACGACCATAACCGGCACCATAGACAGTAGCCTGATAGCCGCTGCTCTGCATGACAGGTGCTTCGATATTAATATAGGTATCGCATGCGATACGACCATTCTCATTACCGCCATAGATGGCATCGTTCACAATGGCATTCTTACTCTTAAAGTCAATACAGGTGACATAGTGGTCGCAGAAGCGTTCAGCTAATGCTTTCGTCGCATCGACCTTGAACTTTTCAGGATCATATCCCTTACCACCACCAAAGAGAGCATTCACCTTGGCAGTGGATTCTGTTGGCACATTGACACGGGTATAGCCCACCAAGCCTTCCTGGTTACAGCCTCCATAGATGTTGTGGTAGCTACCGGCAAACAGGTCAACAGCGGTACGTCCGGCACCTAAGGTTTCAAAATCAGTACCCACACCAGCGAAGGCACCACCACCATAGACATCAACATTGGCAAAGCGGTTGGCATCCTTGGTCTTCGTGTCATCGAGAAGCACATAAGTGTCTTTCTGCATGGAGTTACACAACTTTTCATGGCCTGGGTAGCCTTCACTACCGCCAAAGATATAACCCACATAATTGCTGGAATGATCATCCGGCACAAAGTGAACGAACGAGTTGTCATTCAGATGCGGGAAGGAGAAGCCTTCCAATGGCGCACCATTGTCGTCTGTATAATATTTGAAGACACGGTCTGCATAGTCATAACTACCATAGTTTCCACCGAAGATAGAATCGACACGCCCCTGGATGTACTTCACATAGGTGCTGGATCGTTTCAACTCTTGATTGAAGACTTCTCGTGTCGTTACCGTGTAATGGTTTCTGTTACCCCTAATGGTTCCACCAAAGTCGTTACCGCCATATACATTGTCTCGAATCCACGGGAAACCGCCGTTATATCCTATATGTACCTCCGTACCACCATAGATATCGGCATTGGAAGCACCTCCGAAGGCATCGTAGATGCGTCCGTTACCCAGATAGACGTAAGAATCGCCAAGGACATCACCTTCATTACCGCCACCATAGATGTATTCTGCCTCAGGAATGGGTAGGCCGCTCTCTTTCTCCGAATAGCCGGCATTGATACCTTTCAGATTAACCGTGGTGCTGTAGGCTGCGTTATATACGTAGTCGCCCTCTGCATTTTTCTTACCGACAACACCTTGCTCGCCACCTCCATACATCTGGAAGGCATAGCCATTGTTGTGGTTGATGGTGGCGCTACCCCATATCTCGGTATCCTCACCGTAACCGCCACCATAAACAGCCAAGGCTGATGACTGGATGTCGTCACTCTGGGCTTCCTTGAGCACACCGGAGCGACGATCACCGCTGATCGTGTATGGATCATCAGCAGCAGCCTGGGCAAAGATGACATCGCGCTCCACCAAATCCTGATTGATATTGATGACGACATTACCGTTCACGTGACCACTATTGTAGCAACCACCATAGACACTGCCTTCTATCAGTCGACGGACTTGGTCGTCAGCGGTATCATCAGTTCCAGTACTGATGAAGTCGTCTTCACCAATATCCCATTTTACCGTGTTCCACTCCAGTTTCGTACCATTCCAGCGTTTTGGTCTGATGACGACATTGTCGAGATTCAGTTCTATGCGGTCTTTTATCTTGCCACCATCGGTGTAGCTGGCCCTTTCATCCTCAGAGCCCAACAGACCGCCTTCGTAAGCTGCATTAAGACCTTCTACCGCTTCCACATTGGCATTGTTACAGCCACCCACCAGTTTATCAAAGATAATCAGCTTCCTGTCGAATTTCAAGGACGTCTTGCCAGATACCGCCATGCTACCTCTGTTACCACCGCCATAGAACGAGCCTATCCAACTTGTATTGTCTTCATAGGTAGCAAGGTCACCGTTTTTAGCATTATCGAATACAACGTCAGGCTTCAATGGCATCGCCACACCCTCCATATAGCTGGCAAACACAGATTCGTCGGTCAAACCGATAGTGCTGTTTGTCTTATACAAACCCAAGAGTGTTGGGTCAACCATCTTCTCACCGTTGTTGCCAAGGAACACCTTGTCGGCAATGACGTGAGAGCCTATCTTCAACTCTACCAGTGGCTGAGGCTTCTTGGTGGCCAACGATGCACAGTTACCTCCTACGAAGACAGAACCCTTGATGACGGTTGGGTGGTCGGCATCAGTACCTTTCAGGTGGAGAGATACCTGCTCGGCATTCGGACGGAAGGCGTTGAGGGCTTCGGTAGAGGAATTGTAACCCTCACTACTGAAGAAGAAATCGCCATAGGTGTCATCACCTTTCATGGATTCCGAATCGGTATATGGGTAAGCGCCATTACCACCGCCATAGACATCACCATAGACAGTAGTATGGATACCGACGGCATTACCACCATAGACAATACCGGTTACGTCGTTACCACCATATACATTATTAATATGTCCTCCATTTACCAGCACACGGGCTGACAACTCTGTCGGGAAGTGATAGCCCTCCAAGTTGCTACATGGGTTATATTCACCATTTACCGTTGGCTTCACGTCTGCCATACGACAACCACCATAGAGGTTATCGACGATAAGGGTGGAGGAGTCTTTGATTTCAAGAAGCAAGCCCTCGGGAGAGGTCATAGAGCCCTTGTTACCACCACTGTAGAGGTTACGAACCTTACCAGCGAGCAGGTTCCACGTAGGACGGATGCTCATCTCTGCCTTGTTGTTACCACCGAAGAAACGGCCCACTTGGTAGGCACCACTGCTCGGTTGTGAGTAGGTAGTATTGATACCCATCTCCTTGAAACGGGCTTCTGTCAGCAGGTCGGTACCATTGTCGTCTTCATTGCCGTTGGCATCCACCTTGATATGATTCACCACCGCACTGGGGTTATCGATGTGGATGATGTTCTGCTCCCTTACGGTTGCATTGTTACCGCCACCATAGCCATAGACGATAGAGCCGCCCTTGATTTCGAGATAGGTCTTGTCAAGTTCCGGGAGTTGGAAAGGTGTATCACTCCTTGCTATGACAGTATTGCCTTGCTTAACGACATATTCACCACCTTCCATTAATGGATCTCCATTTTCATCGGTGTAAGTGAAGTCACCATTACCACCACCAAAGAGCTGGCCGATATATACTTTCTGGGCATCATCAGCAGGCTTGATGTCGGTTGTTTTCTTACCGTATGCAGCAGCCTCGGGATTCGTAGAGGCGGCAGTAATCTCGTCCTCAGTATAATAAGAAGTCGAAACATTGGGGTCCTTCGTCTTTGTGCTGATGCGCACGAAACTGTTGAAAGTGTTATCGACCTTGTTCTTCTTTTCATTGGTCCCACTTTCTGGTTGGGTTTCCGTCAGCTCCGTAGGAATCTCTGCTCCTACGGCTGCTGCAGTACCGATAGTTCCGGCAATATCGTTGCCGCCAAAGACTTGATTTATCAGGATATAACCGCTGGCGTGCTCGCCATCGATATGAACGAATGAGCTTCCGCCCACGTTGGCCATACGGGCACCACCAAATACATGCCCCCTCGGATTATCGACAGGACGCTCGGCATCCGCCGCAACAGCACCGATGTCACCGGCTCTCACCGTCACCTTCGTACTGCCTTCCACATTACCCTTGTTACCGCCACCATACACGTTACCACCAATCTTAATCTGTCCCTGTGCTACAATCGTGCTCAGGAGTACAATCATTAATATGGTAATAACGCGTCTCATTCCTAATTCAACATTCTTTATTCCACATTCACTGTGGGGTTGTCCAAGTCGGGCTCAGACAGCATATATAAATAGGTGGGATTCACCGTCATTTTCAACTGATACTGAACACCTCTGGCAATGTTAACGTTTGTTCCGAATATCTTACTGAACGCCAATTTGTTCTCTGCCGTACAGTCGCTGCGCACCAGATTACCTTTCCTGTCATAGACATCGTAGGTACTCTTGACGGTTACCGCGTCATCAGCATTGCCAAAGAGAGTTGGGGCGAAGTAGAGCAGCACATCGCACGTGCCAGAACCTGTTTTCAGCAACTTGGTTCCGTACTTGCCACTATCGCTATTAGGCAGCGTCGTGGTGGCGGAGCCTTCGGTTGCCGAGGTGACATTGGTCATTATCACATTAGTATTCGTCAGTCCGCTTCCGTCCGTAAATGTAATCACTGCATTGACCTTGGAATAGTTAGATATAAGTGTCACCTTCTTCAGATAAATCTGCCGCAAGTCAGCATAGTCCGCATTCACGCTGAAGCTGGCCTTGAGAGATGCATAGAGGTGGTCCATCAGCAAGTAGGCATAATTTTCACCCTCCGCACCGGCCTCATATGTATAGTTGCCCTCAACAACATTCTTTTCCGCATTAGAGCTTGTTACACGCTGAATACCCACCAGCACACAGACATCCTGGTCAGAGACGGCTTTCAGATTGTTCAACGTCATTATTCCGCCAGCGGTAACAATATGACTATCAGCAATATCAGAGGGCATATAGCCATAGACATGATAGGTATTGTCCTGTGTAACCTTTACCGTTGAATTCCACTCTTCTTGGTTGTTATAAGTGAACAAACCTTCAGTCACTGCATCACCGCTTGCCAAGAACACACGGATGTGAGCGTCCGTCACGGTTTCTGTGCTTCCGGATCTGGTAACGCCGCTTAGCTGCATGGACGTTCCCGGCTGCTGTTGGTCAGGCGACGTAGCGTCCTGGCTACAACCTTGCAGCAAGAAGGGAATGACGGCCATCAAGCCTCCCCACATCCAATATGTCAGATATTTCTTCCTGTTCATCGTCTCGTTCACATTACCAATTATACACCTCATGACTACCAGAAGAGGATGTCCAGCTCTTGACATCCACCACATTTACGTTCAGCAGATTTCCATTCATAAAGTAGGCATAGACAATCCACGTGTGGTTGCGACTGAAGTCACCTTCAGTCTTCATGCTGAAGGTTGCTGTTTTTGCTTCGCCGCCTACTGTATAGTTGATTGCTCCCGTCAGCTTCTTATCCGACTCACGGAGGTAGAAACGACCTAAGTCTGAAACTTCACTTTCAGAAACAGCTGTATTGATTTTTGTTTCATATTCCCGTCCGTCACCGCTCACATAAGCATAGACAGAGGGATCTACACAGTTTTTAATATCTGTTAGCTCATTGGATATCAGCGGTAGGTCTCCCGACTCAACTTCGGAACCGACCTTATACCGATACGTGGGATAGGCACCGTCCAGAAAAAGGTACTCCTGCTTAGGCATCGTGCTGCCGTTGAGACTAATACTGGTCAACGTATATACCCGGGTGTCATCAGTGAACTTGCTTAAGATAAAACGCATCTTCGACACGGCGCGCACTAACTGCAACTTAGCTATATTCTCGGAAGTTCCAATTCGAAGCACAGGGGCTTCACCATACACAGGCTGGTTTTTCAGCACTCCCGACATGGGCAGACCCACTGTGGGTGCTTCTGTTACAAGCGTGGTCAGGGTCAGACCGTAATAGTCACTCGCATCCTTATGACCAATCAGTATTCCCTCCAACTGGCTACGGGTGACATTTTTGTCAAGCACTGTGAGTCCACAATTATCAGCCGTGACATTAGCCATTACATAGACATCAACGTTAGGCTTTGTAGTAACAAATTCGTCGGGCACCAACATCTGGTACTTCGCATTGCCAGTGGTGCTCAGACCGCTGACATCAGGATTGAGATAGCCCATCAGAGTACCGTCACTATGGCGGAACACCCATATATGCAGACTGCTTATCTTCTTCTCATTGTCACTGGCAGCCACACTACCATTGTCGGAACGAGTGATGGCTGGATTATCAGGAGCATAAACGTAGATATCGAGCATGGTCGGCTGCTTCTTCACCTCTACTTCGGGCTCAGAACCGCCACTGCTGCATGCACAGAGCACCAGCATCACGACCATCCATATATATCTTACGCTACTATTCATCTCTCTTATTTTAATATAACAACATCCGGCGTGGCTGCCATCCAGTCTGATACCTCAATGCCCAACTCCAAGTGTCCGGTCAGCAAACTGGGCAACAGGTTATAGGCCTTTTTCAGCGAGGCCACCGTCAGATTTACAGTAGTAATATAGTCTTTGGTGAACACACGCTTGTCTTTATCATCAACTATGTTCCCCTCTAGCTTTGCTAGGATCTTGCCCACCAGATAGAAACGGGTGTGCGGATAGACACGGCAACCGTTGACACCCGTGAAGGTCAGATTGTCGTTATTGTTCTCAAACTCCAATACGATGTCCACATCCTCGCCATCATAGCTCTGCAGCACCAGCGTTTGGCACCCAAGTTGCGACGAGGTGGAAAGGGTGCACGTCTCCACCTGACTATCGTACAGGAATTTCACTTTGGTATCGGTGTTTTCTGTCTGCTTAAACTCATAGTCCACCGGACGCTGTCCACCAACAATGATGCCTTTCAGGGGGAAATTGTCTGTGCCTAAGTCAACATCATGATCATCGTTATCTTTCAGCGTCGCACTGCTGGCCACGACATTCACCTGCAACTGGCCTACGGCATACTGCACAGGATTGGTCAAGGCTACGGAGCGAGTAGTGCCCTCCACTGTAGGACCAGCGGTAAAATAGTCGAGAACATACGACCATGCCGTCTTATCAGGGTCTGTGGTCGTATTAGCAATGGCATATATCGCTTCATAGTCAACCACTTCCGTTGAAGTGTTGATACCACTATTAACGAAATAATACAGCGAGGCAGGATAGGCAAAGCGCGACACTGTATTAATGTCGTCGAGCGTCGTGGTGTACATCTGAGGTTTGAAAGCATTTTCGCTCTCTACCCATCGCAAAGCGGCAGCCCCGTCGGGCAGATTGATGCTGCGGGGATAGGTGACGGTAGAAGTTATCGCATCTGCCTTAGTCGTGGCGGCATTCTTGATGTTATCCAACAAGCTAATCGGATAAAATGATTTCAAATTGTAAGCCTCTGTAGCCAAGGCATTTAACAAAGCCTTCACGCTGGCAGCCGACCCTGGCAGATCATTGCCTCTATTGATGAATTTCTGTCGCAGCTCCAGTATAGCAGTAATTTCCGAATTGCTCCATTCTTCGGTATTCGCCACCTCGGTCAAATAGCCCGCCAATGTGGAGGCATCCGTAGGAATAATGTCCACAGTATTATATATAGGAACGGGACTGAATTCGATATCTTCGAGATTACCAGCATTAGCCATGAAGATGGGGAAGGGCTCATTGATGGCTCCGTTATACACCTGGGTGTCCACTCCCCCAGTTTCAGTTATATCGGCAGGCTTGCCATATACTAAACAGCGATTAACACCTATCGGAAGGTTACAGTAACTGGAATAGTAGAACTTCGATTGTGGGGAGGTCTTATCAACAGGACCTTGCCACGTTACCTCTGCTAGCGTAGTCACATCGCCTATCATAGGTATAAGCCTGAAATTTTCAGGGCCACGATATGGCGTATTGTTTCCTATGACGGTACCAGCCTGTCTGGTCGTGACGGTTTGGACAGTCGGATTCAGGGCGTAGGCCATCTCTACCGTGACGGACTCAGCCTGGGAGGATGTCAGCTCGTCATGGTTGCTACAGCCTGTCAGCATCATCAGCATAAACGCTGATAACAGCCACACTGCCTGATATGTCTTCTGTCCTTTTCTCAAACTTCTTGTACCTTATTATGTATTTATAGCTCTGGATTATACGTGCCGCCAGGCTTCCAGTCGAGCGTCACACTGACACCTACGGTAGGAGATTCAGGTACAACCTGACCTTTATCGCCAATCTTCACTTTGATAATCTTAAACTGGCCAGCCCGCAAAGGTTCCTTGATGCCTAAGACAGTCTTGGTTGTCGTACCATCTGCCTGTGGAAGAAAGATGTGGAACTCCCACAGTACCTCATCGCCAGGCTGGGCAATGAAGGGATCGGTGGTCTCAATGACGGTACGGGTAGCGCCTGATACCGAAGAGTGCGAAGATGAAGATGGCTCACGCGATGGGAAATTGACAGAAACAAAACCAACCAGTCCGCTTTCGTCGGCATCCAGACGGGTGGCACGAATCATCGGAGCTGGTGTCTTATACTCATAGACGCTGTCTGCGATATAGAAGGCAGTGGCAAAGCCCGTGGCAAAGACGCGCATCTTGCTGACATCATGCCCCTGCGGATCTACCTTCAGCATAGCGGAACAATTGGCCATAAAGAGCTTCACATTGAACGTCTGGTCGATGCCCTCTATCATCTCCATCAACTGGCGAGCGGTAAAGATACCCGTGTTGTGCGACTCGATGGTGTCGCCCGCCACCTGTCGAAGAGCTGCCGTATGACAATTCTCCATACCGTCCAGATACACCACAGGGTCGCCTTCGACGTTGGCAACGGCCAGGTGCATATACTTCTGACGTGGGATGAAGAGCGTGTAACTATGCTCCGAGCTGTTCATGATATGCTCATCATGGTGGAGTCGCATAGAATCGCCCCCCGTAGCATAGAAGGAGAGGTTAACGTCGTGAGCATAGTCTGTAAAGATGCTACTGAGATAGTTTTTCAGCGTGGCAGCCAGTTCGACATCGGTTTCAGTGTTTAACTGCGTCTGAACCTCCGTTGATACGTTGGTCACCAGCTCCAGCTCATAATCCATCTGCGCCTGCTCGCCACAGTCGTCCATGTTCTCGTCTATCGCAGAGCATCCTGCAAGGACCGCCATTAAAGCAGCCCCCGCCATCATGCTTACTATGTTCAGTTTACGTCTCAACTTCTCAAACTATTAATGTTTTATCTTGCTCCCATTATTTTTTCCCTGCGAGGGGGAAGAGAATTACTCTCCAATATTGACGTCGAAGGTCAAACCAGCCTTCCAAGCCAAATCAACAGAGACACCAAACAACATCTGCGTTGAACGCAAGTCAGGAATGGTAGAGTATGCTTTCTGCAGACACTTTGCAGCCAACGTAAATGTAGCTGTTGTCTTGGCATCACGGATGAAGACACGATTAACATTGTAACCGGTATCTGTTGACTTAAAACTAACATGTTTTGACCAATCAATAGCATTCGCATCAAAAGATGTTGGATCCAAAGAGCCAATAAGATAGAACTTTTGACCGGCTTTAATCTTACCAGATGCACCATAGAAGTCCTTATTGGCAGTCATCTCCAAAGCAACATTTACAGTCGCCTGTGTATCGCCAGTTGCATAATTATCCAGTACGAGCGTATAGTTAGGAGTAGCCCATGCAGACGTGGTCACTGCTGTTCCATCAGAAGAGAAGTAATCATAAACAACATTAGAAATGTTTCCTCCTTGAGGCAGGTAGTCATAACGAGCAGCATCAGGCTGGCCACCAATCAATAATCCATGAACCTTTAAGGTAATGGCATCTTCTCCAGAACCATAGAATTTTTTGTTTGGTTCAACATTGCTGGTTACAGCAGCGGCATTATCCACTAAAGCATTCTCTTCATTAGTACCAACACCTTCACCTAATTTAACGTTAGAAATTAGCTGAGCAGCACCATAGGTGATATTATCCTTCATAGCTACGGCACGAGTTGCTGCACTAACTGCATTATTATTCCATCCATTAGAATTCCAACCGTAAGAAAGCCATGTTGATGAAGTTATAGGATAGTCTGAAATATCTTTATTTGTTGTAGATTGCCAAAGACCAGAGTTACAATAATAGGTCAACTCAGAAGGATAGGTGAACTTATTGTATGCTGTAGAAACAGCTGCAGCACCCATTGTACCTTCATTGACATAGGTGAATCCGCCTGTCCCATTATAAACTAAAACTGCAGCAGCAGCTGGCAGATTCACACTCTCTGGGAAATTCACGTTGTAATCAGAATTATATGCCGGGGACTCCCATGTATAAGTGGTGCCAGATAAAGTTACATTGAAGTAAGTCCTAATTTGTTCCAAAATAGCCTTTGCCACACCTTTTGCATCCGCGTTTGACTCATTAGTATAAACATCATTAACTGCGCCAAACAAATCAACAACCATACTAAGGATTGCTGCACTTGACCCCTGACGGACATCACTACCTGATGCTTGATTTGTAAATTGGTTAAAAGCATTTTTAAGAGCCTGCCAGTAAGTTTCTGTTTTGGATGTTGTTGAGGCCCAAGTGATATCGCCTTCTGTTACAGAAGACGAATTATCCTTATCATAATATGCGCCAGCTATTCCATTGAGCACACCTAACAAAGTAGTCTGAAGGGCGGTAACAGTCTCAATAGTAGAAGCAATAGGCTCAAGATTGAACTTAATGTCTGTGGATGCTGAAGGTGAAGTAACAACTGTAGTGGTAGTTTCAGAACCTAGGTTATTCTGCAATGAACCATAAGTAAACTTATCGTTATTACCTACAGTACCATATGTTGTTGCATAAAACAGGAAGTTGGTTGTATTAACAGGAATATACATCGTATATACCTTGCTTGAGCCATTAGTGTCATCTCCACTAACACTCGGACCAGTATATGGAGTCAGAGTCAGTTTATCATCTGCTTCAAAGGTGTTGTCTGTGCCTGGAGTATTAGTGAAACAAATCAGCTGCATGTTGTTAAGCCCTTGGAAAGTTCCAGCACCAGCATTATCAGCAGCCATACGAGTACGTTCGCCGGGCTGTGTCACATTAATTACAAACTCGGTTTTCACCTTGTTAGTTTCCGGATTGTAATTCGGATTGTTCGGACTTTCAGTCATGTCATCACTTGACGAGCAAGCGGAGAATGAAACTGCGCCTACGAATGCTATCGCACTCAGTGAAGTATACTTCAGCATCTTTTTCATATTAAAACTGTATTTTGGATTATTTCTCGATTATTGATTTTCTAACTGTCTGAGGTTGTTATAAGCATCTTTGTTGCCGTTGGCTGCAGCACGGCGGAAGCAGCTGAGAGCTTCGTCTTTCTGGCCGTTGAGCCAGAGGGCGACACCCAAGGCGTTCTGGGCTCGCTCGTCATTGCGAACGGTCTGTAACAAGCGGAGGGCCTCACGATGGCAGTCGCCACAGTCGGTAGTCAGCAGTTCGCTGGCCTCGTTGATAGTGGCTGCCGCCTTATCGGGCACATAGTCGAAGTAGATACGGATATAACCGGAGTTGCGCTGATCTTTCAGGATGTGTTCCTGGATGTATTTCCACGTCTTGCCACCATTGAGGCTGCGCAACTTGCGCTCTTTGGCGATGTCGTCGGGCTCATTGTCGATGATGGCGATGGCCTGACGGAGGGATGACTCGACGGCAGAACCGTCGAGCACTGGACCTGAGGCGAGGTCGTTGAGATGGTCGCGGAAGTCGGCCCATGCTTCGCCACCGCCAACGGTCTCAAAGAGTGAGTCGGGAACGGTGACTTCCTGTTGGATATACTTTTGCAGGGCCAAAGCGCGGTTCTGAGCCAAGCGCTCATTGCCAGCGGGGTTGCCTTCGATAGAGGCAAGACCGATGAGTTGTATCTTCTTGACGCTGCTGGCGCTGTCGGACATGATTTGACGGGTGATGTCGACGATGCGGTCCATCACACGCTGGTTGTCACGATAATTGGCATTGAGCAGCGATTTGCCCTGGTCGAAATGGACAAAGAGGGCATCTTTCTCCTTACGAAGGATGCGGGTACGGTCGTAAGGACGGTAGTTGGAGATATGCTGCACCACAGGATTCTCCTGCTGCAACTGTCCGGCACGTCCCTTGAAATCGGGAACGGCAGTCAGGGCGGGAGCAAACGGCTTGACAACAACGGCAGCGGTAACAGGGGCCTCGACGACGGGTTGCAACTGCAGAACAGGCTCTTCCACCTGACGGGGACGACCTGGAATGTTAAAGACTATGTTCAGTCCGGCCTGAGGTATCACAGCGACTTTCTTCTCGTTACCTATCTTCGCACCACAGTGTGCACACTGATAGCGGTCATACTTATTATAACCAACGGCAGCACCGATGAAAGCTTCGAAATTCCAATGACGACCTAACGGCCAGGAATAACCGTAATAAGCACCGATTCCACCGAAGTCACCTTGTTGGCGCTCGTCACGAACAGACTTCCAGAAACCAAGTGGGAAGGTGATGGAACCTACGTTGTAATGAGCGTAGAGAAGATTGAAACCAAAGAAATGATGCACATTCACCGAATCGGTCCAATAGCGAAGGTCGGGTGAAATCAACAAGTGCTTGTATTTACGTGTTGCCTGATCGTCGGTAGGCCAAGGACGATAGCCTGCCGTCAGTCCCATCGACCAGTGAGGCGACAGGCGGAGTCCGACGCGCAGGTTGGGAGTCAGCCAGGTATCATAGAGCAGATTGTTACTCAAAGTCACCTCCTGAGCCCAAGAGACAGAGGAGACAACCAGTAACAACACAAAAGTCCAATTGCGATAATTAAGTTTCATGCCCATACCCTTTCTGACAATCTAATCTTTAATTTTTACTTAAATTAGGTTACAAAGGTACAAAATTTACAACACACACCATATAAAGTAAGGTACGTGTTGTTAATATTTTGTCCTTAAGACTTTTCAATTTGTCCAAAATTCCGTTAAATTGTTAACTTATTTGTCTTTTGACCGTTAGGGGAGGCTGTCCGAAAACCTAAAGTGAGGTAAATTGACTTCACGAGTGGTCTTGCTTTTGCAACCATCTGATTATCAGTAAGTTTAATTGTTTTTAACCTAATAAATTCTTTAATGTCGGCTATTTTTAGTAATTTTGTACCTATAATAAAGGTACCGAATATGGCATATAAGAAAGGTGAAGACAGGAGGCAACGGACTCTTTTCCCAGACTGCATAGATGACTATGTAGAGCAGGATTCCCCAACCCGGCTGATGGATGCGTTCGTTGATTGTCTGGACATGGAAAAGCTTGGATTCCAACGTTTTGTCCCTGCTGATACAGGTGCTCCGGGATACGATCCCCGTGACCTGCTGAAGTTGTACACATATGGTTATTACTATGAGGTGCGCTCATCGCGCAAGTTGGCTCGCCA
>ERZ842401.2780-NODE-2780-length-22817-cov-5.496661_pt1 | contig 22817 bp, 23 predicted proteins | sample MGYA00521270_ERZ842401 | MGnify/ENA primary metagenome ERZ842401 (study PRJEB31892, sample SAMEA3878208) | bioreactor metagenome | biome: Moose rumen | place: Sweden | collected 2011-10 | study: EMG produced TPA metagenomics assembly of the PRJEB12797 data set...
TCGTCAAAAAACTTATTTTTATAGACAGCCTGCCTTCGTATCCTTAGATAATAAAAAGTTTCTGGACAAAAACAAAGATTATATGGTATAATATATTTGATAGTAAGCCTTAATTTTGATTTATTCCTGCTTATAAATTTTGAAAGGAATAATTATGTCAAAATCATCAAAACCAACGCTGACAAGTACTGTCAGCATTAATGGCAAAACAAAAGCCAGTTCAGTAAACAGAAACGGAAATATCTCAACAAATTACAATATGTCAGACTGGGAAAAATCTGTCTATGATTATGCAGGAAACGCCTTAAAAAACGATATTTCCAAGGTTAACGTACTTTCGCCTCAAGTTCAGCAGGATTTGCAGTCGCAGATTAATGCTTATACCCAAAAAGGAATTGATTCCATCAATAGCACCTATAACCCTATGATTAATTCAACAAAAAATGATATTGCCTCCCGATTCGGCAACCTCGATAATTCATCATTTTTAAATAAATTAAGCGCAATAGAAGATAGTCGTGCCAAGGCAAACAGCGTTCTCGCTCAAGATATTTTAGAAAAAAAGGATGAACTTATTAGTAACGAATTACAAAGACGCTACGATTATTTGAATTTTATGAATAATATTCAATCTCAAATAACAAATAACGCAATGCAATATATTCAAGGCGTTCAATCGGGTGTGGGCTCAGCCTCATCAACCGCTAAACAAAATAATTCCGGCATTAACCTTGATACCTACCTAAAAATGGCATCCTCAGCGCTTGCTTTTGCAATGTAACTCTTTCTAAATTTTGTGTTAAAATAGCGTTATGAATATAACTCAAGAATTTGACACAATCGCAGCTATCGCAACCCCGCACGGTACAGGCGGTGTTGGAGTTGTGAGAATTTCGGGAGATAAAAGTTTTGAAATTATAAACAAAATTTTTTCAAAACAAAACCTTGAAGCAGAAAAAATCTCCCACGGATGGATAAAAGATAACGGCAAAATTATTGACGAAGTCATAATTTTGCCGTTTAAAAAACCTAACAGCTTTACGGGTGAAGATGTTATTGAAATTCACTGTCACGGCGGAGTTAATGTTGTATCAAATATTCTTGATTTAGTCCTAACAAACGGTGCCAGATTAGCTGAGCGCGGAGAATTCACGAAACGCGCATTTATGAACGGAAAAATGGATTTGTCGCAAGCTGAAGCCGTTGCAGATTTAATCCATGCAAAAACCAAAAAATTCGCCAAGGATTCAGCTAACAATCTGTCAGGAATGCTTAGCGTTAAAACCCGAGAAATTCGGCAAAATATTTTTGAAATTTTATCAAAAATAATTGCAGGCATCGACTTTCCGGAAGATGTGAAAGAACCTGAATATGAATATCTAATCTCAGAATTTGAAAAAATCATAAAAGAAATTGATATAATATTATCTTCCGCAAAAGCCTCTGATATTATGCGTCAAGGTTTGAAAATCGCGGTTGCAGGAAGACCTAATGTCGGTAAATCATCTTTATTTAACGCTCTTTTGAATATCAACCGCGCAATTGTGACAGATATTGCAGGTACAACAAGAGATGTTATAAGAGAAAATTTGGATTTGGATGTTCCGATTACCCTCATTGATACGGCCGGGATTCGCGAAGGCGCAGACGTTATTGAAAAAATCGGAATTAAATATTCAAAACAATCCGTTGAAGAAGCAGATTTGGTACTTTTTATTTATGATATTTCAAGCGGATTTACTCCGGAGGATGAAGAAATCTACTCGATAATTAAGGATAAACCGCACTTCACAATTGCAAATAAATGCGATTTGACTGACAGTGAAGCGTTGAATTCCGATATAATAAAAATTTCCGCTCAAACTAAATCTGGAATAGAAGAATTAAAAGGAAAAATTACGGAATTTGCAAATAAGTTTGATATCTCGGAAACGGATTTTGTTACGAATTCAAGACAACAAGATTGCCTGAAACGCTGCAGAGAAAGCCTTGAAAATGCACTGGAGGCTTCAAGACGATTTGAATTGCAAGATTTAATCTCCATTGATTTAAAATCTTCACTTATATATTTGGATGAATTGACAGGTGAAGTTATAACAGACGAGATTTTGGAAAATATTTTTTCTCATTTTTGCATAGGCAAATAAAAAATGGGACTTAGAAATTCTAAATCCCATTTTTTACTTATTTATGAAATCAAATTAGTCGTCAGCGTGACCTGCTGTTCCTAATACGTCTCTCATTTTGTGCATAACCATTTCTTTAACGGCTGTTCTGCCAGGTCCCATATATTCGCGCGGATCGAATTTTTCAGGATGTTCAATAAAGAATTCTCTGATTGTAGAAGTCATTGCAAGACGTAAGTCCGTATCAATGTTAATCTTAGCAACACCGTGAGATGAAGCGTATTTTAACATTTCTTCAGGAACACCTTGTGCATCAGGCAAGTTGCCGCCGAATTTATTACATTTTTCAACAAATTCTTTCGGAACTGAAGATGAACCGTGAAGTACAATCGGATAATCGCCAAATCCTGCTTCTCTTAATGCATCTTTGATTTCTTTCAATCTTTCAAAGTCTAATTTTGCTTCACCTTTGAATTTGTAAGCGCCGTGAGAAGTACCGATAGCAATAGCTAATGAATCGCAGCCTGTTTGCTTAACAAATTCAACAGCTTCTTTAACGTTTGTATATTTAGCATCTTTATCCGAAACGTTAACATCATCTTCAACACCTGCCAATTTACCAAGTTCAGCTTCAACTGAAACTCCTCTTTGGTGAGCATATTCAACAACTTGTTTAGTAACTCTAACATTTTCTTCAAACGGGAATCTGCTTCCGTCAATCATTACAGAAGAAAATCCGCCATCAATACAAGCCTTACAAATTTCAAAATCAGCACCGTGATCCAAGTGAAGTGCGATAGGTACCGTTGTTGTAGCTAATGCTGCTTCAACAAGCTTGATTAAGTAAGTTTGGTTAGCATATTTTCTTGCACCTGCAGAAACCTGTAAAATAATAGGTGATCTGGTTTCTTCTGCAGCTTCCGCAATACCTTGCAAAATTTCCATGTTGTTTACGTTGTAAGCACCGATTGCATAACCGCCTGCTAACGCCTTTTTGAACATTTCCTCTGTTCCAACTAATTTTCTTTCACTCATCTTAAAATCTCCTTTTATTTAATGAACGAATACATGACGGATTGTAGAATAAAAACATTTTGATTTCAAGCAGATTAAATTTTGTCTGAAATTTTTCGATAAAAATTTATATATCAAGTCCAAAACCGATATCTGAAGATGTTGAATTTTTTAATTTTGGAAAATCGTCCAAATTATGTTCTTCTAAAAATTTCATAGCACAAGCTCTCGCCATATCAAGAATTTTGGCATCTCTTACTATGTCTGATATTATTAAATCAGGCAGTCCGCTCTGGCGTGTTCCCAAAAACTCTCCCGGTCCTCGAAGCTCTAAATCCTTTTGGGCTATAACAAATCCATCATTTGTTTCTGTCATTATATTTAGTCTTTCTCTTGTTTCCTGCGAACGTGAATTTGATACCAAAACGCAATATGATTGCAAATTTGAACGTCCGACACGCCCCCTTAATTGATGCAATTGCGAAAGTCCAAATCTTTCCGCATTTTCAATTACCATAACTGTTGCATTCGGAACATCAACTCCAACCTCAACAACTGTCGTTGAGACAAGAATATCGTATTTTTTATCCTTAAAATCCCGCATAACTTCATCTTTTTCACTATTCTTCAGTTTCCCGTGCAAAAGACCTATTTTATATTGGGGAAATATTTCTTTTTGTAATTTTTCAGCTTCAATTGTTGCGGCTTTAGCAGACAATGTTTCACTTTCTTCTATTAAAGGATATACCACATAAACCTGCCGCCCGAGGTTTATTTCACGCCTTATCAAATTATAAACCTGCTTATGCGAGCTTGTAAGCGCAGTTTTTATAGGCAATCTTCCTTTTGGTAATTCATCTATTACCGTCAAATCCAAATCCCCATGAACCGTAAGCGCCAAAGTCCTTGGAATTGGTGTTGCCGTCATTGTAAGCATTTGCGGGTTAACGGATTTTTTCTTCAATAAATTTCTCTGTTTTACCCCAAATCTGTGCTGTTCATCTACAACAATCGCTCCAAGATTATTGAACTCAATGTTTTCCTGAATAAGGGCATGTGTGCCAACGGCAATATCCGTCTGACCGTTAAGTAAATCTTTTTGAAATTTATCCCTGACCTTCTTTGTTTGCGAGCCTAAAAATAATCCGACAGAAAGCCCCATCGGAGTAAGCCATTGAATTAAATTATTATAATGCTGCTGAGCCAAAATTTCTGTCGGTGCCATAAGCGCACCTTGATAACCGCATTCCACTCCGGCTAAAAGCATAATTGTTGCAACAACAGTTTTTCCGCTTCCTACATCTCCTTGCAAAAGTCTTGCCATAGGAACATCAGAATTTAAATCATTTAAAATTTCGTTCACGGCATGTTTTTGAGCCTGCGTCAATTCAAAAGGCAAACTTTTTATAAAATTTTGCACAAGTCCGTTTGGTTTTACGGTAAGCGCAATTGCATCATTTTGTGCTCGGTTTTCATTGCGTATCCTTAAAAGCTTTAACTGCATTAAAAATAATTCTTCAAAAATCAAAGAAAATCTTGCCTTTTCAAGTATTTCCTGTGATTGAGGAAAATGCACCTGAGATATTGCATAACTTTTATCCAGCAATCCGTATTTTTCCCTTAAAAATTCAGGCAAAACATTCTCTATTTTATCTTTAAATATTTCCAATGCATTATATATAGCCCGTCTTAGGACTTTTATATTAAGATTTTCGCCGACAGAATATATTGGAACTATTCGCCCGAGATTCAGGTTAGAATTTGAATCTTCTAAAAATTCACCCGTCATTATTGAATAAGTGGGTTTATCTATTGTTAATTTATTATCGTATTTATTTAATTTAACTTTTCCCGAAACCATAATACCCGCATTTTGAGGAAAAGCTGATTTCATCCGAGCTTGAGTAAATTTATTTCCTTTTGGATTAAAGAAATTAAGGGTTATACTGCCTGATTCATCCGTAATTTTGACCTTGGTAATTGATAAATTATTCTTACTGTTAAATGACGATACCGAACGGATATAACCAAAAATTGTTGTTTCTTCTTCGGGTTTCAAATTTTTTATAAGAGTACGTGTTGAATAGTCAATGTGTTTTCTTGGAAGATACATAATAAGGTCATAAGCCGTGTAAATTCCAAGCTTATTCATTTGATAAGCTATTTTTGGACCTACACCTTTTATGTATGTTACATCAGTTTCTTTTGGCGAAGTATATTTTAAAGCTTCAACCTTTGTACCTTCTTTTTGGGACTCTTTTTTATTTAATTCCGACTTTATAACTTTAACCAATATTTCTATGGCTTTCCTTCGTTCACTCAATGAACCGAAAGGATAGTGTTCAAAAGCTTCAATTACAACTGCCCATTTTGGATTTTTCTTTGAAGCCTTGTATTCTTTCAAAGCTTCCTGACAAATAAATTTTGAAAACGTTTGAGTTTTTCCGTGGATATCAATGTAGCGATATTTTACCTCTATTTCTATTGCAGCCCTGATTTTTTCTAAGTTTAACATATTTTTAAAACTTCATATATATCCATTTTTTTCGCTTTACCGCGAATTTTTACATCACTTATTTTAACAACTTCAACAATTGAACTTACACATTCATAGGTGGATGAACTTATTAAAAGATTACTTTTGTAAACCTTGTTATAACTTTCAATACGGCTTGCAAGATTAACCATATCTCCAATTACCGTATATTCAAGCCTTTTTTCGGAACCTATGTTACCGACAAAAGCTTCTCCCGTATTTATACCTATACCGATTTCGATTTCAGGTTTTCCTTCTTTAATCCATTTTGAACGAAGTTCTGCAACCTTTTCAAGCATTTCATAAGCGCATCTTACCGCATTTTCAGAATGATTAATGTTTTGAATAGGTTCACCGAATATTGCCATTACGGCATCCCCGATAAACTTATTTATAACCCCGTTATATTTTGTAATTATAGGCTCTATTTCGGTAAAATATTCGTTTAATATTATTGAAACATCTTCTGCCGTCATCTTTTCGCTCATACTCGTAAACCCTCTTATATCAGCAAAAAGTACGGTTACATTCGCTTTTTTCCCGCCAAGTTTTATATCATCAATGTGCTTTACAACGTTTTGCATAATATCCTGTGAAAGATATCTCCCCATTGCATTTTTTATTTTCTCTTTATTTTTACCTTCAATAATAAATCTGTACGAATACCCGTAAACCATAGTCCATAGCGCAGAAAGCATCGGGGTTATAAGTGTCATCGAAATATTATGTTTATAACACTGCGCCACCATAAAGAAATACCCGGCACACAGCAATATTATTAAAGTTAATGATATTCCGAACGAAAACCCGTAAATTAGCGCAAAGACTACTATACTGAATAAAATAATCGTAAAAATATCCTGACTTATTGATGTAAGCCTTATGAATTCACCGTTTTTAATATTATCATAATTTACTGCCTGATAATCAACTCCCGGATGATCATCCATTACAGGTGTTGTAATCCTATCTGCCAAACCGATTGAAGTTGCAGATGCATTTGCGCCGACAAAAACTACTTTATCCTTAAATTCATCAGGATTTACAGTAGGTTTTTTCCCATTTTCAATATTTCTGAAAGAATCAATTATATCTATTGCCGAATAAACTTTATGCGAATATGCGCTATTTGCGTGACTATATATAGGGTAAAATTTTATATTATTACTAAAACCAATCGATGTTGCACGTCCGGGGATTTTTAATCCCGTTTGCTTTACAATTAAAGCGTTATCTTTTAATATCAACTCATTCGTATCATTTTCTTTTAAATAAATTTTCAAAGCCAAAGAAGGAAAATAATCCTCACCAATTTTGACAAGCTGAGTTGAACTCCTCAAATAATTATCTTCCTTGTCTTTATCAATATATACGGAACCCGAATTTTTTACGTTTTGAAAATACTCATCAGGCATGGCCATAACGGAATTAAAAGTCGAATTTAAATTATATTTTGTCTTATCCAAAACATTGACCTTAAATTTTTCACTAAACGCAGGATAAAATTCAGAATTATAATACTCATCATCAATCGCCGAAACCTGAGGAGTAAACCCAACCACAAGATTATTTACGGGTTTTATTGAATCAAACAATTTTTTATCGGATTGAGGGTTAAATGTATCAAGAGATGCAAGTATTGCATCAAATGCTATAAATTTTGCATTTGTATATTTATGAAGGTATGAGAATATTTCACCATACAATTCGCGTTTCCACGGCCATCTGTATCTGGCAACAGACTTGTCATCTATTACAATCAATACCGAATCTTCTCTTGCCGGTTTGTTTACGGAATACAAATACGACATCATATTGTATGCCTTAGGCTCTACAAACCAGCTTGATAATACGTATATAACAAGTAAAACCGCCAAAAATACAAACCCTGCAGTCAAAAATATAAATTTTGATTTTACAATTGATTTAAAACTTGCCATAACTTTTACCAAACTTTATGATATAATAAATTTTGAAAAAAGGATATTTTGTAATGAATTATAATATTATTGAATTAATTGAACAGCAGAAAGTACTTCCTATATTAAGAGGGGATGATGCGCAAGATATTATAAATAAGGCAAAAGCCCTATTCGATGGCGGTATGAAAATTGTTGAAATAAACTCAAAATCTCCTGATTACTACAAAATAATTTATGAAGTATCGAAATTTATGGCAGTTACTGCAGGCGGAATTATAACTTCACTTCAGGCTCAAAATGCATTGAATTGCGGGGCAGGCGCTATATCTTCGCCTATATTCCAAATGAATTTAGTAAAGTTGTCAAAAGATAAACATGTGACCTTTATTGCCTCTGCATCAACTGCCAATGAAGCATATAACGTTTGGAAATCGCGCGTTCCGTTTGTCAAAATTTATCCTGTTACTCCGCTTGGCGGAATTTTATATATCAAAGATATGCTCAGACCTATGCCTTTTTTGAAAGTTATTCCTTTAGGCAATGTTAAATTGGAAGAAGTTCCTTCTTACATAGACGCAGGCGCAATATCTGTCGGTGTCGGCAGAGATTTTTATGAAGGATTTAACTATAATGAGATAACTTCAAGGGCTAAATCTATTATCGAAAGGCTTAAATAATTATGGATAAATCTCTTGATATAATCTCAATCGGAGAAGGACTAATTGAACTATCCGCAAGTTTAAAACTAAAATTAACCGACAATTTGAGTAAATATTTTGGGGGAGATTGTCTTGCTATGGCTATAGCTGCAAAACGCTCAGGTTCAAATGTCGGATTCATCACAAAAGTGGGTAATGACGCGTTTAAGGAATTTCTTCTTGACGGCTGGCAAGGAGAAGGCTTAGATATATCAAAGGTTAAACTCTCTGATGAGCAAAACGGATTGTATATAATTGCCATGCCTGAAAATTCTCAAAAAGAAATTATTTACTACAGAAAGAAAACCGCACCTTCAAGACTTTCAATAGATGATATTGATGAAGCTTATATAAAATCCGCGAAATATATTTATTCTTCAGGTGTAACCCAAGCACTATCAGCTTTGGCATCCGAAGCCGTAACTTACGCATTTGATATAGCTCAAAAAAATGGCGTTATGACCTCTTATACCCCGAGTTTTAACACTAACGTTTCAACTGCGGCATCTGCTAAAGAGTATTTGGAAAATATTTCAGGGAAAACAAACATTTTCTTTATGGAATTGGAAGGTGACGTAATTCCCTTGTTAGATATTGATTCACCTGAACTTGCAATAAAAAAAATCTGGGATTTAGGTGCAAAAATAGTTATCATAAAGGCAAATTCGGCAAAAAAATATTTTATCGGTTATAGCGGAAATACCCTTGAAATACCGTTTTATGATGCGGGAAAAGTTGATTCAACAGCTTCATTTGATGCATTTAACGGCGGATTTCTATCGGCATTATCTTCGGGCATGACACCTTTTGATGCTGCAAAATACGCTTCAATTGTTGAAGGTTTACAAATATCAAAACTCGGAGCCATTAAATCCATACCTTATAAATCTGAAGTCATAAAAGTTTTAAAAGGCGGGATTGATGAATAAGGTTTTGATATCAGGGTATTACGGCTTTGGTAATTTTGGAGATGAAGCTATTTTATCAATACTTTGCTTGCACTTAAAATCATTAAACATCATGCCTGCGGTTTTATCGGTAAATCCTGATTTAACTTCCAAAAATAATGATGTTCGCGCAGTTGGAAGTTTTAATATAAAATCTGTAATTTATGAAATTTTTAAAACCGATATCCTTATTTCCGGAGGCGGGAGTTTGCTACAGGACGTTACAAGTCTGAAAAGTCTAATCTACTACTCGTTTATAATTTTTTTAGCCTTAATTTTAAGAAAAAAAGTTATAATTTTTGCACAAGGAATCGGACCGTTAAAAAAATCACTTTCAAAATTTATTGTTTTTAATCTTTTAAGACATTGTGCTATCGTTTCAGTTCGTGATAATAAAAGTCTTGAACTCTTACAAAACCACGGAATAAATGCTTTTCGTGTTAATGATCCAATATTTTCACTTCCTATTAATGAAGTTGAAAAAACACAAACAGTCGGTATTCAATTAAGAAGTTTTGCGTCGTTAAGCGAAGAATTCCTTGACAATTTGGCAAAAAATACGGCTGAAAATTTTAAAAATAAAAAAATTGAACTTCTTTCACTTCAAGATACACTTGATATCCCTACACTAAAAACTTTTCAAAATAAGTTATTGAATTATGGAATAAATTCTGAATTAATCTCAAATTTAGATCAAGATGAAGTTATAAACAAAATCGCTTCTTTTGATATTTTAATAGGTATGAGGTTCCACGCAATTCTTGTAGCTTTAAAATCAAATGTAAAAATACTTACAATAAATTATGATGAAAAAGTGGAAAAATTGGCAAATGAATTTGATTTACCAATGCTTAATTTAAATAAATTTCAAGATTATGACGAAATATTTGCCAAATTTATTAACACTTCACAAAATCGCACAAAATCATTTCCAACCTTTGATTGGACAGAATTTGACAAGATATTTATCTGAATTTATTCTGTCTTTGGTTGAGTCGGTAGAAATGGTTGGTACTGGTAAGATTGCATCATGGAAAGATTTGCCATATCCGTATAATTATAAGGCATCATTCCCATTCCATAGCTTGAATACATCATTGGATTGCAACCCATTCCCATATATCCGCCAAAAATACTGCCTTGCATAGACATATTGGAATTACCGGTCATAATGCCCCATTGTTTAGCCATTCCGGCTGCATTCATCAATAGCGCGCCCGACTGAGTCGTCTTTTGCCCAACTGTATTCCAGTCAGTGTTTTTAAAAAAGTTACCGATACTATTCCAAACTGTCATAATTATACTCTCGTGTTATATATATAAAGTATATATTCCCCAAATTATTGACTTAATATTAAAAATAGTTTACAAAACTTTACAGACAAGCTTAATTTATTTTTTCTTTTTAAGAAAATCCTGAACATCAGAAGATAACTTAATATTTTGAACAGAGAGCTGATATTTTTTCATATTTGCTATTTTATCTGTTTCATCGAGCAAATCCCTTTGGGGGCGATTTTTTATTTCATCTTTAACCTGTTCAAATTGAGATTTTGACTGTTTTGATAATATTTTAACAACAAGTTCATCAATATCAGAGGTTGAAACTCCGTATTTAGAAGCAATTTCAGAGGGTGAATATCCTTGAGGAAAAGTGTAGAGCCAATTTATAGTTCTTACATCACCTTGAGAAACTTTGCAAATACCCTGCTGATGAGGGGTGTACATAATATCCTGTTTAAACGGACTATGACCTAAACCTATGGCATGACCGATTTCGTGAAGAATTGTATGATAAACTTCTGATTCATTATTATAACTTTGGTGAACAAGCCCGTCAGACAAACCGATTGAAACCTCAGCCCCAAAAAGTCTGCCTTTTGCATCATAGCTAAAATTACAAAACCCTAAAGCCTTTCTCTCAACTCTTTTCCATTCAATATTTACATTTGATTCCAAAAGTGTGTTAACAATTTTAAAGCGTACTTTACCTTTTGTAGCGGCTTCCCACTCATTAAGCGCACGTTTTACAAGTGAATTATACTTAAAATCCTGACCTTTTTTTGAATAAAAATTCATAGGTGCAATATACACAGCCAGAGGCATAAATGTCCATCGCATCAATTTACCGTTTTTAATTGATTGTGAAAGATATGTACACTTTTGCATTTTTTTATTGTATAATAAAAATTAATGTTAGATTAGGTACAAATGAATGATATTGAGGAGGAGTAAAGTATGAATATTATGCAAATGATGAAACAGGCACAAAATATTCAGGCAAGATTAAAAACCACACAAGAAGAGCTTGCGAATATGGAGCTTACGGGAGAATCTTCAGGCGGTGCGGTTCAAGTTACCTGCAACGGTCAAGGTAAATTTATGTCAATAAAATTAAAACCTGAAGCTATCAATCCTGAAAATCCGTCATCAGTTGATAATGAAACAATTGAAATGTTAGAAGATTTAATTTCATCGGCAATCAATCAAGCATCTGATAAAGCCGGCAAGGTTATGGAATCAAAAATGAAGGAAGTAACCGGCGGAATTAATATTCCGGGATTGAATTTCTAGGTATGATTTTTCCAAAATCAATAGCATCACTTATAGAGCATTTTCGCAAATTCCCGTCAGTCGGACCAAAATCAGCTCAGCGCATGGCATTTTACCTTTTAAGAATGTCCAAGGAGGAAGTGGAAAGATTTGCGAAATGCATGATTGAGACAAAAGAAAGCATAAAAACCTGTGAAATTTGCTTTAATTTGTCCTCAACTTCGCCATGTGAAATTTGTTCTTCAACATCCCGTGACAGAAGCACCATTTGTGTTGTAGCAGAGACGAAAGATTTAATTGCTATTGAAAACACAAATGAATATAGGGGATTATATCACGTTTTGCAGGGACTTATTTCGCCTATGGATGGAATTGGGGCAGATGATATAAGAATTAAGGAATTACTTTCAAGACTGACAAACGAGGAGGTTAAGGAGGTAATTTTGGCGCTTAGTCCGTCAGTTGAGGGTGAGGCAACAAGCCTTTATTTGAGCAAGCTGATAAAGCCTTTTGGAATAAAAATTTCAAGAATAGCATTTGGCTTGCCTGTGGGTTCTGACTTGGAATACGCTGATGAAATAACAATTGCAAAAGCTCTGGAGGGCAGACGAGAGCTCTGATTAAATACAAAAAAGGATAAGGGGAAAGCAAATGGAAGAACAGTTGCGCAATAAAGTTAAGTCTGCGGCAAGAGATTATTACAGAGAAATTTACGGAAAATCTCGCGAATTTTCTTATATTCCTCCATCGGGCAAACTATTGGGCGTTGAAGAATTAGAAAATATGATTGATGCAACGCTTGATATGTGGCTCACTGCAGGAAGATTTAATGATGAATTTGAAAAAGAATTTGCAAAATATATGGGGGTAAAATTTGCACTTTCCACAAATTCCGGTTCAAGCGCGAATTTGCTTGCCTTATCTGCTTTAACTTCTTATAAACTTGGTGATAGACGGCTTAAAAAGGGGGATGAAGTTATTTCTGTTGCATCCGGTTTCCCTACAACAATTAATCCGATAATTCAGCAAGGGTTAACTCCGGTTTTTGTAGATTGTGAAATCGGAACTTACAATATTGATGCCGAAAAAATTGAAGAAGCTATTACGGATAAAACAAAAGCTATATTTTTGGCTCATACATTAGGAAACAGTTTTGATTTGGATAAGATTACGGCATTAGCCGAAAAATATAACCTTTGGATATTAGAGGATAGCTGTGATGCCTTGGGCGGTGAATACAAAGGAAAGAAACTGGGTACGGTCGGTCATATCGGGACTTACAGTTTTTATCCTGCGCATCACATGACAATGGGAGAAGGCGGAGCCATAATTACAAACAATCTTGAATTATACAAAATAATAAAATCTTTTCGTGATTGGGGGCGTGATTGCTGGTGCAATCCGGGGAAAGATGATACATGTAAAAAACGGTTTAATATGCAATTGGGAAATCTTCCTTACGGATACGACCATAAATATACATATTCTCATATCGGATTTAACCTAAAGATTACGGATTGGCAAGCATCATGCGGGCTTGCACAATTAAAAAAACTTCCTGAATTTATTAAAAAAAGAACACAGAACGCGGAATTATTAACTAAGAAATTATCAGATTTAAAAGATTATTTGATTTTGCCTGAAGTCAAAGAAGGTGTTAAACCTTCGTGGTTTGGATATTTGATTTCAACAAAACCACCCCTTTCAAAACAAAAGATGGTTGAATATTTGGAATCTCACGGGATTGGAACACGTCAGCTTTTTGCAGGTAATATTTTAAGACAGCCGATGATTGTTGATAATGATATTCAATTGAGAATAGGAAATTCGGGCTTAATAAATTCAAAAGATTTAACGGAAGAACATTACAAATTATTGCCGAATACGGATTTTATAATGAATAATACTTTCTGGGTTGGAACATTTCCGGCACTTGGCGAAAAAGAAATCAAGAGAATTTCGGATACTATTCATAATTTTGTTAAGGAGAATATTTAGTTGAATATTTTATTAACAGGCAGCGGCGGGTTTATAGGTCAAAATCTTAAAAAATATCTGGAAAAAGATTATGACCTGCTTTGCCCCAGAAGTTATCAACTCAATTTAACGGATAAAATTCAGACAAAAAATTATATATCGGACAGGAATATAGATTTGATTATTCACTGTGCATCTGTCGGTGGTGCAAGGGGAGTAAACGATAAAGATACCACCATAAAAGATAATCTTATGATGGTTGAAAATCTTCTTGAATACAAAAATAAAAATTGCAAGTTAATACTTTTCGGTTCGGGTGCAATGTATGATAAGACAAGAGATTTACACAAAGTAAAAGAAGATGAAATCGGAAAATTTGAACCGGAGGATTTGTATGGCAAATCTAAAATGCTGATTGCTGAAAAAATTAAAAACAGAAAAGATGTTATTTGCTTGAATATTTTTGCATGCTACGGTTACGGAGAGAAGGAGAGCAGATTTCCGTCTTATGCAATAGAGTGCGTTTTAAATAATAAGCCTATTATTATAAATCAAAATGTAATATTTGATTATCTGTTTGTTGAAGATATGCAAAGAATTGTTAAACATTTTATTTTCAATAATCCCGTTAGTGGTAATATAATTAATATAACACCGAATGAAAGTGTAAGTATTTATGATATTGCAAATATCGTAAACGGATTTGAGAGCAACAAAGTTGATATAAAAATCGCTAATCAAGAAATGAATTTTGAATACACGGGCGATAATTCAATATTAAGAGAAAACATTCCTGATATAAAATTTACAGATATTGAAAGCGGTTTAAGGAAATTATATAATTACCAAAAAGAAATCTCAGTTAATAAATAAGGGGAAAATATGAACAGCTTAGAATTAAAAATGGTTGATACATTAAAAGATTTGAGAGAAAATCATCACGTTATAGGGATAAAAGCTGAATTTGAAGCTGAAGGAACAAGATTAGAGGAGGCATTAAGACTAAAAGAGGTTATCACAAAGGCAGGACTTGACTTAACAATAAAAGTCGGTGGGTGCGAAGCAATAAAAGATATGTATGATGCTCGTTCAATCGGAGTTAGCACAATTGTTGCCCCAATGATTGAAACCGCTTATGCAATGAAAAAATACGTAAAAGCCACGCATTTTATATTTCCTGAAGATGAGAGGAAGACAATAAAATTTTTAATAAATATTGAAACGAAAACAGGTTTTAATAACCTTGACGAAATTATCAACACTCCGGAATTTGAAGAAATCGGCGGTGTTGTATTGGGACGTGTCGATATGACAGGTTCTTTGGGGTTAACAAGAGAGGATATAAATTCTGACAAAATATTTGATATTGCAAAAGTAATGTCAGGGAAAATGCAAAAAGTCGGAAAAGATATGGTTATAGGAGGCGGAGTTTCCGCTCATTCATTACCGTTTTTCAAAGAATTGCCTTACCTTTCAAGATTTGAAACAAGAAAAATAATATTTGATGCTAAAAGTGCACTCGTTGACAGTAATGCAGATAAGGGGATTTTAAAAGCCGTTGGATTTGAATTAATGTGGTTAAAAAACAAACGCGATTTTTACGGAATGATATTTAAAGAAGATGAGGCGCGTTTAACTATGCTGGAAGCGAGATATAAAAAATTAATTGAAGAAGCAGGCGGAAATTATGCGTAATTTTATATTTGACCTTGACGGGACACTTATTAATTCTTCAAATGAAGTGTTAAATTGTCTTGAAAAAGCATTTGATAAGGCAAATTACCCGCTTGATAAAACTCGGCTGTCAACGGATATCATAGGCCCACCTTTGAAAACAATTATCAGTAATCTTACACCTGAACTTGATGATGAAAATAAACTTAATGAGATAATGAAAAATTTCAGACATATTTATGATTATGATGATAAAGATGTTACGGAAATTTATTCAGGAGTTTATGAATGTCTCGATGAACTTAAAAATTCAAAATGCCGAATATTTATGGCAACATTTAAACCAACCATTCCTACTATGAGAATTGTTAAACAATTTAAGCTTAATTACTTCGATGATATTTATACAATCGATAAATTTGACAGGCACATTACAAAGGAAGAAATGCTTGCAGATATTATTGAAAAATATAAATTAAACCCGAAGGAAACTGCTATGATAGGTGATGCACAAACAGATATGACTGCAGCTAAAATGACAGGAATAACAGGTATTGGTGCATTATGGGGATATGGCTCTGATAAGAGCGGATTAATAGAAAATGCGGATTTTACAATAAATACAATCGGAGAATTATGTCAAAAATTAAATTATCGGACTATATAGCAAAAAGATTAAAAGAACACGGCGTTGAACACTTTTTTATGGTATCCGGCGGCGGAGCAATGCACCTTAATGACAGTCTGGGACATGTAATAAATTATACGGCTTGCCACCACGAACAAGCATGCGCCATTGCTGCCGAAGGGTATGCAAGAGTAAACCAAAGGCTTGGGGTTGTAAATATTACGACAGGCCCCGGAGGTTTGAATTGTCTTAACGGAGTTTTCGGTCAATGGACAGATTCTGTTCCTGTTTTATATATTTCAGGTCAAGTCAAAAGAAGAACGATGATGGAAAGTTTTCCCGAATTAAATATACGGCAATTGGGGGATCAGGAGGTTGATATAATTTCTGTCGTGAAACCGCTTACAAAATATGCCATCACTATTACTGAACCGAATGAGATTAAATATCACATAGATAGAGCTATATATGAAGCCACAACGGGCAGGTTTGGACCTGTATGGATAAATGTTCCGATTGATATTCAAGCATCAATTATAGAAGAAGATGAATTGATTGAATTCACCCCCCATCCCCAACCCTTCCCCCTCAAGGGGGGAAGGGAGAATGAATTTCTCGTTCCCTCCCCCCTAAGAGGGGGAGGGGCAGAGTTGGGAGCTGCCTGTCAAACTATTTTAGAAAAACTAACAAATGCAAAGCGCCCGCTTATTATTGCCGGCCACGGGATTAGGCTTGCTAATCAAATCGAAAATTTTAACAAATTAATTGATTTATTAAAAATGCCAATTGTCACAACCTTTAACGGGTTTGACATTATTGAAGAAGATAACCCTTATTACATCGGAAGGATTGGTACAATCGGTCAAAGGGCAGGGAATTTTGCACTTCAAAATGCGGATTTAATCCTCTGCCTCGGAACAAGAAATAACATCCGTCAGGTAAGCTATAATTGGGAAAATTTTGGAAAAAATGCCTGCAAAATAGTGGTTGATATTGACGAAAACGAATTATCAAAACCGTTAGTTAAACCTGACATGCCTGTATGCGCGGATTTAAAATATTTTATACCCGAATTACTTAATTTAACAAATAGCCATTCTGATTTTAGTTCAAGTGATAAAAATAATTGGCTTTCTTTTTGCCAAAAATTAAAGGAAAAATACAGTTTTGAAAATCACCCTGAAAGCAGACAAAAAGATGATGTTATTGAGCCTTATCATTTTACTTATACTCTTACAAAATGTATGAAAGCAAATGATATTTTTGTAATGGCAAACGGCTCAGCTTGTGTTTGCACTTTCCAAAATGCAATTGTCAAAAAAGGTCAAAGATTTATCCTCAATTCAGGTAATGCATCTATGGGCTATGGTCTGCCTGCATCAATCGGCGCCTTATATGAAGCAAAAGGCCGCAACGTAATATGTCTGGAAGGTGACGGTTCTATTATGATGAATATTCAAGAGCTTCAAACCATCGTAAAAAACAATTTGCCAATAAAACTTTTTGTAATAAATAATAACGGATATTCATCAATAAGACAAACTCAAAGAAATTTTTTTGAAGGCAGAATGACAGGTTCAGGGGAAGACAGCGGTGTAAGCGTTCCCGATTTCGTAAAAATAGGTCAAGCTTTCGGGCTTAAAACAAAATTGATTAATTCCCCAACAAATATAGAAAATGATATTTTAGAGGTTTTAAATTCGGACAGACCGATTTTATGTGAAGTTATAACCGAAAAAGAGTATGCATTTTTACCAAAACTCTCCTCCAAAAAACTTCCGGATGGAACAATGATTTCTCCGACATTGGAAGATATGTTTCCGTTTTTGCCGAGAGATGAATTTGAAACTAATATTTTGCAATGTTAATTGCTATACAAATAAATATTGCAAACCATACGGCAAGATTTCTCGCAGTCAAAAGATTAAAATAAAAAGGCGCCGTACCGTTTTTGCATAAACTTTCCCAATCACCAATCGGATAATTCCACCACCTTAATTGCGGTATTTTCTTTTTATCTATTGCGTAATTTCTCAAGCTTTGCCCTAATGAGCTTAAAAGAGGCAATGTAAAAATCACAATCCACGCATAATTAATTTTACTTATAAATCCAAAAATTATTGCAAATACGTATCCGCCAAAGCCAAGCAAATACAGAAAATTAACGGAATTCATTTTGCCAAGTTTTACCGCCAGCGTAATTTTATTGTTCTTAACATCACTATCATAGTCAAGAAAATTATTTACAAATAACAAAATTACAACATAACTTACAACTGCAAATGACAACAGCAAAACTTCAAACGAGAAATTTCCCGTCATAACAAAATAAACACCCTCAAAAAGCAGCGGACCAAATGCCGTACCTACAGCCAATTCGCCCAACCCTTTTGATGATAATCTCGGGTACGATAAGACTATCCCCCCGCCGATTAATGCAAGAAAAGCAACAGTTATTCCGCACTTATACAACAAATAAAGCCCCATAATACTTGCAAAAGTTAAATATATGATAATGACATTTCTCAATTCTTCAATCGTTGATGTACCATCCGTTAAATATTTAAATTTAGTTTTATATCCCGCCTCTCCGTCTAAAAGCCTGTAATCAACATAATCATCAACTAAATTTGTCCCCAAATGTGCAAATAATATTCCTACAAGTGCAACTATACCGTTTAAGATACTTCCGTCAAATTTTAGTGAATACAAAAAAACGCACAACCAAGGCAAAAAGGTCATTGGAATGGAAAACGGCCTTGAATTATTAAACCAAAATTTTATTTTATTAAATATCATTTTAAAAGCCTCTGTATATTTTTAACATTTTCATAACTTGCTCCGCCCTCAAGAAGCTCCTCTGCAGAAAGACCAAACAAAGTTATGAGATTAATTGCATCGCTGTCAAATTTTTCGAGCAAATTGACCGATTCGACAATTGCCTGCTCTCTTGTAAGAGTTGAAAATCTGTCATTAACGCCTAAACTGAAACTTCTGCGTTTGGATTTACCCATTAAAATTATTCCTCATAGCCAAAAGCGCAGCACCAATCATGCCTGAATAATTTCCTGCAGTGCCTTTGACAACTTTCACAGGCTGAGTGACAATTTTTGAATTTACGCATTCCGTTATATAATCAGTATCGGTAAATTCAGCCATAGAACCGGATAATACAACACAATCAGGATCAAAAATATTTGCCAGCCCGACTATTCCGTCAATTATGTCCTCCTGCCACCTGTCAAATGCCTCTTGACATTTTTTATTGCCTGATTTTATACCATCAATAACATCATATGTTGTTATCTCAGGATTACCGGTAACATCAATGGCAGTAAGCCTTAAGCCGTTTCCTGAAGCGTAAATTTCAAAACAGTCATAATTTCCGCAAGTACATTTTCTTGACTTTTCACGATTCATCTTAAAATGCATTTCACCCGCAGCACCGCTTTTACCCTTTAAAAGCCTGCCATTAATAATAATTCCGCCTCCGACACCTGTTCCGAGAGTTAACATTATGGAATTATTAAACCCTTTTGATGCACCTATTACGTGTTCAGCCCAAGCTGCCGCGTTTGCATCATTTTCTACAAAAACAGGTTTATAACTAAATGATTGAAAATTAGTTGACGGATAACCTTGAGCAATATTTCCGGTCGAACCGATGATTTTTGTATTTTCTTTATTAACAGCACCACAAGTCGCTATTGCAACAACATTAATCTCATTTTCATATCTTGAAATTATTTCTTTTAAAAGCGTCTGAATTTCATCTAAAGTTTTTGGAGTAGAGTATTTTTCAGGCTCGGTCAAAATCTTACCTGATTCATCTACCAAACAATTAGAAATTTTTGTTCCTCCTATATCAATAGCAAGTGCTTTTTTTGTCATCTTTATTTACTCCTTTGAACAAACCGTTTTGTAATTAATTGCGGACGAGTAATTGCCGAACCTATTACAACCGCATAAGCGCCAATTTCAAATGCTTTATCAACCTCTTGCGGTGTCCATATTCTTCCCTCTAATATTACAGGGCAATCTGTCGATTTAACAAGTTTCTCAACCAATTCAAAATCAGGAGTTGTAATTCCGTTATCTGATTCTAATGTGTAACCTGAAAGTGTTGTGGATAAAATGTCCGCACCTGATTTTGCGCAATTAATACCTTCTTCAAATGTTGAAATATCAGCCATTGAAATTTTACCGCTGACTTTAATATGTTTAATAATTTCTTTTAACGTACAATTATTTGGACGGGGGCGAGAAGTGCCGTCAAATGCAACAATATCGGCACCCGCACTTATAAGATTTGCAGCATCCTCAATTGTCGGTGTTATATAGACAATTCCCTTAAAATTTGAGGGAATAACATCCGGTTTAGTTATCCCGATAACAGGGATGTCAAACATTTTTTTTGCATTTTTAACATCTCTTATACCTGCAACCCTAAGCGCTCCTGCACCACCCTTTACAACAGATTGCATCATAGCTTTTATGCATTCTTCCCTATATAAAGGCTCATTTGGCATCGCCTGAACAGATACTATAACTTTTCCTTTTAATCTTTTAATTATGTCCATAAATAAATTATAACTTAAAAAAAATATACTAACGTTTTTCGTAAAATAATATTCCAAAATTGTTAATACTTTGTTTTAAATTATCATTATCCAGTGAATCATAATCGGTAACATCAAATTTATAGGGAGTTGGTAAATTTTCCAATTCATCAAGTATTGACGAAGTTAAATTCGGAATATCCGTCCATATAGCAAAATCAATATCAGATCCTGCTTTGAAGGTATTTTTCGCTCTTGAACCATACAATACAACCTTTTTAATATTTGATTTTGAACGAAAATAAGCTAAAAGTTCATCAATTGTTCTTTTGGAAAGACCAAATTTCTCAGTCACTTATCTCTCCTAAATTTTCATAAAACCGTTTTAATTCAGCAAAATATACAGTTGAAATATTATTTAATATAACATTTACTTTATCTTTGCTATATTCGTGAGCGCTTGCATTCCTGTCTTGAGCCATATCAATCCAAATTTGAGCGGAGGGTAAAATATTACTTGAAAAGGCTGTTTTTATTGTATCACGCGGAGTGAAAACCTCGATATCCTTTGTCGCTAAATAATCCTTCAAAACTTTCCAGCCTAATTCAAAAACCATTTCAAAAGCCTGAACAATTGCAAGTTTATTTATATCGTTTTCCGGTGACTTCAAATACTCAATACACGCCATATTGAATAAACCATACGCATTACAAAAATTTTCTTTTCTTTCGCTTAATCTTGACATTTTTACCTCTTAAGAATTTTATCATACAATATTTAATTTTACAACAAGGCTTTACATTATGGCGTAAATAAATAAGTTGCGATATAATATTTGTATTGAATGAGGGAGAAAAATGAAAAAAAGTTATATTAAATTTCCGTATTTATCAAGAGATATAGTTGTATATGAGCGCGATAACGGTCATAAGATAGTTTTTGCCTATAAAGACGGGGCGATGGCAAACATTTCAACATGGGTAAGAACAGGCTCAATAAATGAAAATGACAAAATAAACGGAATTTCGCATTTTTTAGAGCATTTAATGTTCAAAGGTACTCATGCCCATAAAGCCGGATATTTTGACAGAACTCTTGAAGCTAAAGGCGCAATAGTTAACGCTGCAACTTGGAAAGATTATACTTTTTATTACGTAACTTTACCAAAGGGAATTGATGATAAGGATTTATATCTGGCAATAGAGCTTCACTGTGATATGATGACAGATCCTGTTATTCCGGATGAAGAAATCGGTTTTCCTTTTGACCTTGATGATACAAATATAAAAGAGAAACGTGAGCGCCACGTTGTAATTGAAGAGATTAGAATGCGCAAAGATCAACCTTGGACAAAGGTTTACAACAACTGCAATTTTAATATGTATTCTTCTCACCCTTATAAAAGAGATGTTATAGGTACTGCCCAAATAATTTCGCAAGTTACACGTGATGAAGTAATGAATTACTACAAAACTTTCTACACGCCAAATAATATGGTAACCATTGTTGTCGGAGATTTTGACGAAGAAAAAGTTCTTGAATTTATTGAAAAACATTTTGATTTTGGAGATAGAAAAAATTGCAAATTGCCTAACCACAAGATAGATTCTCCGACACAAAAAACGATTACCATTGAAGAAATATCACAAGTAAACAGCGGATATTTAATGTTAGGATGGATATGCGACAAGGCATCTTCAATGAAAAATTCAGCAATGATGAGTATGCTCTCCATAATTTTGGGTGACGGAACAAGTTCAAGATTATACCAGCATCTTGTAGAAAATAATAAGGATAGAATTTTTACTTATGCTGATTCTGAACATTATCAATTCAAAGACGGTGACAATTTCTTTGTTCAGGCAAATTTCAAACCGGAAAAGAAAGAAGAAGCGATTAATCTTGTGAAATTGGAATTAGAAAAATTCTTAACTGATGAAATTACGGATGAGGAATTTTTGAAAGCACAAAAGAAAGTTAAAACAGGCCAAGCTGCAACGGCAGAAACAGTTTCTGATATTGCAGATATGATTGGTACCTATTTTACCGTATTAGGCGATTTGAATTTAATGGAAACAACCGTTGATGTTATAAATTCCATAACAAAAGACGACTTAAAAGAATGTGCAAGAAAATACTTGAATATTAATAACGCAGTGATTTCAATACTTATGCCTGATAA
>ERZ842401.2781-NODE-2781-length-22813-cov-18.474734_pt1 | contig 22813 bp, 18 predicted proteins | sample MGYA00521270_ERZ842401 | MGnify/ENA primary metagenome ERZ842401 (study PRJEB31892, sample SAMEA3878208) | bioreactor metagenome | biome: Moose rumen | place: Sweden | collected 2011-10 | study: EMG produced TPA metagenomics assembly of the PRJEB12797 data set...
AGTCCGAAGTCCGAAGTCCGAAGTCCGAAGTCCGAAGTAATTATGGGAGCGGTTGTCGCCTTGTCAAGTGGTTTTGTGAGATTTTTTGCATTTTTTTCGCCGTAAGAGCCGCTTCCGCTCCCGATTCGCTGTCGCATGAGGGTGGTATAGCACAGATTGTGCGGTTTGTGGAAGAATTTAGGGAAGAATTTTGTGGGTTTTCACTGTTGAAAATCACGCGATTTCCTTCCAGCACTGCGGGTCGGCGGCGTAAAAATCTCCGCCGTTGCTTCCTGCCGCCACCGCAGGGCAGCCTCGGCAGTAGGGAAGCAGCTTGCATTTTGCGCATTTTGAGAATTTTTCGTACTCGCGGAAGCCTTCCATCTTTGCGCCCGTCCACACTTCTGCAAGGCGGTCGGTGAATGCGTTTCCAACGCGGCTGTTCGCCACGCAACTCGGTGGCTACAGCAGCAGTTACGCTCTTCAATAATTTTCCTGCCGATTACCGCGCTTGGTCAAAATCGCCAAGCGCGGTAATCGGTATGTCGGTTTTGGGCAGTTTTTTCCAGTCGAACAAATCCACGGCTTTAGAAAGGCTCACGGCTTTTTCTTTTTCCAAAAATCCGCAGAGAAAAAGGATTTTTCCGATGATTTCTTCTTTTGAAAAATGAATGCGCAGTTTTTCCATGTCGAAATCGCGCTCACGCTTTGAAAGCCGTCTGCCGTCGTTTGAAACAAGAAGCGGCGCGTGCGAAAACGTTGGTGGCGTTTCGTTCAGTGCGCGGTACAAAAAAATTTGCCTGTGTGCAGACAAAAGTAAATCGCGACCGCGCACAACTTCGGTGACGCCTTGTGCCGCGTCGTCCACGGTTACGGCAAGTTGGTAAGAAAAATTCCCGTCTGCGCGTCGAATCACAAAATCTCCAGATTCCGATTCGAGTGCGATTTTTTGAAATCCATAATGCGCGTCTTCAAAACTCGATTCTCCAAAAACGCGGATTCTCCAGCACGGAAGGCGATTTTTTGTTAATTCAACAATCGAGTTTTTTGAAAGAGCGCGGCACGTTCCCGCGTAAACGCTCACTCCGTCCGATGAATGCGGTGCGCTTGACGCTCGTAAATCGGCACGGCTACAAAAACACGGGTACAAAAGTCCTTTTTCAAAAAGGCGGTCAAATGCCGCTTTGTAAAAATCCGTCCGCTCGCTCTGAAAAACAACGTCGCCGTCCCATTCCAAACCAAGATAGCATAAATCGTCAAGGATTTTTGAAGCATACTCGCGGCGGCATCGTTGCGCGTCTAAATCTTCAATTCGCACAATCCACTTGCCGCCCGCCGCTCGTGCAGAAAGCCACGAAAGAAGCGCGGCGTACACATTTCCAAGGTGCATTCGCCCGCTCGGGCTTGGCGCAAATCGTCCCACAACAGGTTTTGATTTCATAAAAGCCTCTTTTCAAAAATGTCGGCGATTGCGCAAGAAACCACAATTCGCGCAAGATTCTTTTTTGATTTTTTTGATATAATGAACTTTATGGAAAAAACACAAAAAATCGGTCTGATTATGAACGTTCTTATGGGGCTAAGTTTGAGTTTTGCTCTTTCGCTTTTGGGATTGCTTTCTTCTGGACATTTTGAAAAACGCGCATGGCTTTTGAGTTTTGTTTTGAGTGCACTTTTGAGCCTTTTAATCGGATTTTTTGTTCCAGTAAGAAAAATCGCCTTTTTTTTCAAAGAAAAACTCGACCTTTCTGAAAAATCGCTTGCGTTTCATTGTTTGGATTCGCTCGTTTCGGATTTTTGTTACACGCCGCTCATCACGCTTTTAATGGTTTCTCTTGCGTATGTTGGCGCAAAACGTCAAATCTCCGAAGCGATTTTGAACGGCGCAAGCGAAACCGCGCTCGACTCGATTCGCTTTTTTCCGATGTTTTTTCACGCGCTTTTGATTTCGATGATTGCGGGTTACGCGTTCATTTTTGTGCTGCAACCGCTTTTCCTCAAAATCCTACTTCCAAAACAAAAAAGCGGGCATTAAAAATGAACGAACAAACAGAACGAGCAAAGGCGCGGGCGCATTACGCAGCGGCGGCAGTTGGCGGATTTTTGGGATTGTACCCGCTTGTGAGCGCGGCTCATATTTTAGGTTCGGCGCAAACGTCAAATCTCATTGAAATTGTCTTGGACGCGCTTTTGGGAAACGTACAAACGTGCGCTCTTCACGCGCTTGGCGCACTCATTTACGTTTTTTCAATCACGCTCGCAACGATTCTTGAGCGCAGAACAAAAATCAATCTAAAATTGCTCGCGCTCATTTTTGATTTTTTCTCCGCCGTTTGTATGTTTTTGACTCCGCCTTCTCTCCCCGTTCCCATTTATTTGTATCCAACGTTTTTCGCGTTGCCATTTCACTGGTGCGCATTCAAAGGCGCGTATGGATTTGTGAGCGCAACGATTTTTTCCACGAACAACCTCAGAATGTTCGTTTCGGCAGTCGCAGAAATTACCATAAATGGCGACCGCTCGTTTTCCACAAAAGCATTCTTTTTTGGTTTTACGCTCCTTTTTTATCACGCTGGAATCGTTTTTGCATTTGTTTTTTGGAAAATCTTTGGAAGCGCGGGATTTCTTTTCTCGCTCATTCCGATTTTAATTTGCGCATTTTTTTGTTTTTTTGGAACTAACAACTATGGAAAATGAACTTTCGTTTGACGCGCTTCAAAAATCTGCCACAGAAAATGGACTTTTTGCGCATTTTTCTTGCGACGATTTTGACACAATCCGTTCCGAAATAAAGGAAGAAAATCCAAATTTGACGGAACGCGAACTCAAAGAAGAAACGATGTTTCGACTGCTTGAAGAAAATCTCGATTACGGCGAATGGAACGAAGCGTCTTGGGAAACCGACGGTTTTCACGACGGAGAACACTCGCGCCGAATGTCAAAACGGATTGCAATTTGCGAAAAAGTCGCGCACGAGTGGGTCAACGGAAACGTGGCAACGCTTTTTGACGCACAAAATCTCATTCAATCGTTTTGAAAAACGAGTTTTGTTACAAAATTTTTGCCGCCACGGTGGTTGCTGTCGCCACGGTGGTTGAGCCTGTCGCCACGGTGGTTGAGCCTGTCGAAACCTCCGTCTTCTTACTTTTTGTAACATATCCGATTTTTGAACGGGTTTACTCAAAAAGCGTTTTGATATTTTTGTCCACGATTTCGCTCAACGATTCTGCGCCCATTTCTCGCACTTGAGAAACAAAACGGCAAACTGTTTCTGCGTGAAGTGGCGTGTTCGTTTGTCCGCGAAACGGCACGGGAGCCAAATACGGCGCGTCCGTTTCAATTAAAATGCGGTCGTTTGGCACAAAACGCAAAAGCGATTTCATTTCGTCCATTTTTGCTTTTTTTGCATACGTTACCGCGCCACCAAACGCAATGTAAAACCCCAAATCAAGAAAAACGCGCACTTCTTCGATTCCGTAAGAAAAGCAATGAATGATTCCGCGTGCGTATCCAACGTTTTTGAGTGAATCCACCGTGTCTAAAAACGCCTCGCGACTGTGAATCACAACAGGAAGATTTTTTTCGCGGGCAAAATGGAGTTGCATTTCAAACAATTCTTTTTCGCCCAACAGCGTTGATTTGTCAAAATCCGCTTCGCTTCTTCCGTCCGCGCCCGCTGTATTCCAATGGTGGTCAAGTCCACATTCTCCAATCGCCACGATTTTTTCGCCCGCTTTTTCAAAACGCTCGATTTTTTGGGAAAGCGTTTTCATGCGAGAAAATCGGTCTTCGATTTCTTCTTTTGACGGCCAAATTCCTGCCGCAAATCGAACGAGCGACCGCGCTTTTGTTTGCTCGTCTTTTGGCAAACGAGAAATCGCGTCGGAAACAAAAGCGTGCCGCTCAATCAAATCGTCCGCTTCCGTTCCAATGTCAAGCGCAAAAAAAGCGTCCCGTTTTACAAGCGCAGAAAGAATTGCCGTGCCGTCAAGTCCTCGGTCTCGAACAATGTGCCTAAAATGAAAATGAGTGTCAGAAAACATGAAAAAAGTGTATCGGATTTTTTGAAAAATTGCCTTATTTTACATTTCAAAAAAATCGCCTATACTTTTTTTATGGTTAGGATAAATTCTTCGGAGTTAAGGCAGATTTTGGACAAAATGCCCGCTTCTCAAAACATTTTGCTTTCGGGAAAACACGGAATCGGAAAATCGCAGATTCTCACCGAATATTTTGAAGAAAAAAACATGAAAGTAGTGTCACTTTTTCTTGGACAAATGAGCGACCCTGGCGATTTGATTGGACTTTTGAACAAAAACGAGCAGAGCGGAAAAACTGAGTTCATGCCGCCGTATTGGTTTCCGCTTGACGGAAAGCCAATCGTGCTTTTTTTGGACGAATTGAATCGCGCGCGCGGCGAAATTCTCCAAACGATTATGGATTTAACGTTAAATCGAACGCTTGCTGGAAAAAAACTCCCCGAAGGAAGCCGCGTGATAAGCGCAGTAAACGCAGGCGACGAATATCAACTCACCGATTTAGACCCCGCGCTTGTTTCGCGCTTTTGCGTGTTTGAATTTTGTCCGAGCGTTTCAGAATGGCTTTTGTGGGCAGAAAAAAACAAAATCGACGAGCGAATAATTCGCTTTTTGAGCGAAAATCCTGATTATTTGGACGGAGCCGACCTCAAAAAAGAAGACATGGGACTTGAAAAATCGCCGGACAGACGAGGCTGGACGAATTTTTCAAAAATCTTTTCTGAATCAAGCGAGGCGGATTTTGAAATTTGCAAAAAAATCGCTTCGGGAATCGTTGGTTTGCAAGCCTCGTCAAAATTCTTTGCCACAATATCAACAAAAAATCGGCTTCTTTCAGCAAAAGAAATTCTTTTGGGCGACTTTAACGCGCTCAAAGAAATCTTGATAAAAAACTCCACGCCAGACCTTGCAATCATAAATGAATCGCTTTTTAGATTTGTGGAAGGACGCAATTACGAAAAATCCGACGAAAAAATCATTGCCAAAAATCTCAACGAATATTTTGGATTTTTGATTTTGGAAATGCGCCAAGAAGCAATGGGACATTTTGCAAATCTGTGGTCGAGCGGGGAATACAAACACACCGTTGCGTTCGCAATGGTTAACTCGCCAGACTTGATTGGAAAAATCTCAAAATTCATAAAATCGATTTGATTTTAAGGAAAAAAAATGACAGCACAAGAAAAAATCTCAAAAATTGCGCAAAATTGGTTTTTAACAGAGCCTTTGATTTTTTCTGTATACTGCACACATAAAACGCTTCCAAACGAAAATCTTTCGATTCCGTTTCGCGTTGGAAAACGAAAAATCGAGTTTTGCCCGAGTTTGATTGAAAGACTTCCCGCCGAAGAAACGGCGGAGCGACTTTATTTTGAAGTTGTACGAATTATTTTGAAACACCCATACAAAAGATTGCCACCATCTGCAAATAAAATCGCGCTCGCGCTCGCAAGCGACATCACGATTTCGGACAATCTTGAAGAAGCAAAAAAATTTTTTGCCTGCGCAGATGATTTTTCGCTTCCAAAAAATCTGTGCTTTGAAGAATATTACGCAAAACTCGTTGAAAAATTCCCAGAAGACGCTGTTCAAAATGCAAAAGATTTTTTGTATTTTGACGATTTGCAAATTTCAATCGAAGGCATTATGGAAATTGAAGGAATCAAAGAAATCGAAAAATTGGTAAGGCACTTTCAAACTGCGGAATTGTGGGAAGAAGACGACGAGATAAGCGAAATCATCAACAGAGAAATCGAACGCTCAAAATACGAAAACGCATGGGGCTCAATCAGCGGAAAATTGCGGCAAACAATAGAAGCAAGCCTTTTGATTGAAATGGATTACCGCCGCATTCTTTCGGGATTTCGCGCATCGGTCATTTCCACGAGCAGACGGCTTACGCGCATGAAACCGAATAGACGATACGGTTTTTCGTTTATGGGCAGCCGCCGCGATTTTACGACAAAATTGTTAATCGCCGTTGACGTAAGCGGCTCAATTTCCGACCACTCGCTCGAACAATTTTTTTCGATAATAAATCGATTTTTCAAATACGGAATCGAAGCGATTGACGTGCTTCAATTTGATGCGGATTTGACGGCGGAGTTGATTCCGCTCAAAAAAGCGCGCAAAAATTTTGGAATTATTGGCAGAGGCGGAACGGACTTTCAGCCCGCGATTGATTTTTACGAAAAAAACTACGAATACGATGGATTGATTTTTTTTACGGACGGATGTGCAGAAAAACCAAAAGTGAGCGGACTAAAAAAAATCTTGTGGATTTTAACAAGTCGTCAAGAATACAACGCATTTGTTTCCGAAATGCTTCCAGATTTGCCAAAAAGTCGCGCAACGTACATTCCGTCTTGAATGACAAAAAAAAATCAGATATAATCGACGTAATTTGTTTTGGGAGTCGCCCAAAACAATGCCGGGATGGTGGAAATGGTAGACACAAGGGACTTAAAATCCCTCGACATTCAACCGTCGTGCCGGTTCAAGTCCGGTTCTCGGCAGACGAAACAAAAAACCACGCCAAAAGCGTGGTTTTATTTTGTACAGCGCACATTGTCAAAAACGAATCTTATGATTTAGTTCGCCTTTGGAGCACCAGCGTTTGCAGGAACGACCTTTACTTTTTTGGTGAAAATTCCCGTTTTATCGGCGGTACGCAAACAGCGCGTGCAAACAGTGTACGTGCGTGTTGTTCCAAAATCGTCCTGAACCTTGATTTTAAGGAGATTCGGTCTCCAGATTCGGCGCGTGTGGTTGTACGATTTACTGACTTTGTTTCCCGTCTGCTGCCCTTTGCCACAGCAATCACAAATTCGTGCCATAATTTATACCTTCCCTAAAAATATTTTTGCAAGAATAGTTCGGTCATTCTAGCGATTGAGCATAGCAATGTCAATAAAGCAAGTTTGGAAACTTCGGATTCAAAACTGCTTTACTTTGAACTCGAAAGGCTTTGAGCAAAAACAAATTTGTTTTCGCTCAAAGTCCAGTTTACGAGCAATTCGCAAAATGTTATCATCTTCTAACATTTGGACGAGTTTTAACCTATCCATTGATTCAAAATTGGAGAGCAAAAATGAAAAATCGTTTTTTTTCGCTTGTATTATTCACAGTTCTTTTGGGGGCGTTTTCTTGCACCAAGGAAGAATCGTTGCGCGACGGAACTTTTTCTGGCACGGGCGAAGGACGAAACGGCGATATAACGGTTTCCGTGACGGTTGACGGCGGAAAAATCACAGACGCAAAAATCACAAAAGAGGAAGAAACGCCAGAAATCGGAACAAAGGCGATTGAGCCGATTCTTTCGCAATTTTTGAAAGACGGTTCCACAAAGAATCTCGACGTAATTTCAGGGGCAACAATTACCTCGAACGGATTGCTCGACGCGCTTGACAACGCGCTCAATTCCTCTCGCGGAATCGAAAAAAAAGATGAAGTTCCAAGCGACTGCGAATGTGACATTGTGATTATTGGAGCGGGCGGCGCGGGACTTGTGGCGGCAACGGAAGCGGCAAGCCACGGCGCAAAAACGATTGTACTTGAAAAAATGGGCATTGTTGGCGGAAATTCAAATTATTCCACGGGCGGAATCAACGCTTCGTACACAAAAGAGCAAGCGCGACTTGGAATTGTGGACTCGCCAGAGATTTTTTTTGAAGACACGATGAAAGGCGGGCGTAATCTAAACGACCCCGCACTCGTTCGGACGCTCGTTGATAACTCGGCGGCAACCGTTGATTGGCTTGAGTCCGCTCTCATCGGCGCGGATTTGAGCGACGTGGGAATTTTTGGCGGCGCGACAAACAAGCGAATCCACAGACCGCAAGGCGGGGACGCAATCGGAGCGCATTTAGTTCCGCTTCTCAAAGACGCGGCGGTTACGCAAGGCGCACAAATCCGCGTAAATAGCACGGTTACAGAAATCTTAAAAGAAGACGGTCGCGCGTGTGGCGTTAGAGTTTCTACAAAAAACGGCGATTATTCAATAAAAGCAAAAGCGGTCATTGTGGCGGCGGGCGGATTTGGCGCAAATAGCAAAATGGTCGAAACGTATCGTCCAGAACTCAAAGGATTTTCCACAACAAATCATCGAGGAGCGACGGGCGATGCCTTTAAACTCGTCGAAAAGTTCGATGTTGCGCTCGTTCAAATGGAGCAGATTCAGACGCATCCAACGGTCGTCCGCGGAACGGGCGTAATGATTACGGAAGCGGTACGAGGAAACGGCGCGATTATGGTAAACCGTAAAGGAAAACGCTTTGTAAACGAAATGGTTGGGCGCGATGTTATGAGCGAAGCGATTTTGGCGCAAGACGGTGGCTCGGCATTTTTGGTTTTTGACCAAAGCGTTCGCGATTCTCTTAAGGCGATTGAAGGATACGCAAAGCAAGGGCTTTTGACAGAAGGAAAAAGCATTGCCGAACTTTCAGAAAGACTCAAAATTCCTTCATCCGAACTCGAAAAGACGATTTCAAATTACAACTCGTTTGTGATTGCAGGCATTGACCGCGAGTTTTCTCGCCCCGAAGCGAGCATGGACAGACCACTTTCAACTCCGCCTTTTTACGCAGTTGAATGCGAGCCTGCGGTTCATCACACGATGGGGGGCTTAAAAATCAACACAAAAGCCGAGGTTTTGAATAAAAATGGAGAAGTTGTCCCCGCTCTTTTTGCGGCGGGCGAAGTTACGGGCGGGATTCACGGCGCAAATCGGCTGGGCGGTAATGCCGTTGCGGATATTTGTATCTTTGGAAAAATCGCAGCGGACAGTGCTCTTTCGTACATCGGAAAATAAAACGAAAACGGAAAAAACGGTAGACACAAAAAAGAAAATCCGCTATAGTTAGCAACGTTTACGGCGTCTTATCCAAGCGGTAAGGAAGCGGTCTGCAAAACCGTTATGCAGCAGTTCGATTCTGCTAGACGCCTAAAAGCCTCGGAATCCGAGGCTTTTTTATTCGACGTGTTCGATAATTTTATCGCTCACGTTGGACGAGTTCAAAATCGCTGAAAAATCGCGCAATTTTCAAAAATACGAGATTTTGAGTTTTCCAAAATTGCAAAAACCGCACCGTTTGTACAGCGTGAGCGCGGCAACGTTTTTTGGTTTTACAAAAAGCACCACGATTTTTCCTTGACGCGCTTTTTCTGCGCAAAGCCGTTTTATCAAAAATTCCGCAAAACCTTTTCGTCTAAACTCTGGTTCGGTGAAAACTCCGCCAAGAAGCGAGAATTTTCGTCCTTCGGCGTTTATCACGCTTTTTGCAACAATTTTGTCGCAAAAAAAAGCAGCGTAAACGCGATTTTCGGAAAGTCCTTTTTTTAGAACGAATTTTGAAAGAAGCGGATTGAATTCTTGTCCGTCTTGCAAAACTTCCTCGCGCTCGTAAGCCTCTTGCATGATGAGAAGCGCGTCTAAAAGGCTTGAAGGACAACTTCCTGCAAAAACCGTCTGTCGTCCAAACGAATCAACAATCGGGATTTTTAATCCGCTCCCCGCGCTGACTTTGGACGGAAAATGCTCCATCAAAAAAAAAGATTCGTTCACGGCAGGAAGTCGGCGCGTGGAAAGAAAAATCGCCGAAAGAAAAAGATTCGTTCCCGCCTCGTCCCCAATAATGCTAAAAAGAGAATGGAGGTCAAAACTCTCAAAATAGATTCGTAAACTCGCCAACAGTTCGTCGTAGCGAGAAACCGCGCACGGAACGCAATGAAGGATTTGCCCACCCGAAGAATACGTGAAAACGCCCAAAATTTCCCGCATTGCCCCCAAAATACAAAAAACGGGAACATCGTGGCGGTGGAGGCGGTCAATCAAAGAAACACAATTTTTTTCAAAAGGAAAAAGAAAAGCGTCAATCGCACGGAACGTGGCTGCGTCTGGATTTTTTCCTGCTTTTATTATAAGCATGATTTCAATTATCGGCACATTTTGCGTTTTTTCCCGCTTCTCGCACGCTCTTTCAAATGCTCATTTTATGTTTGTGCGATTTTTCCATTCTTCGATGACCGATTTTAATTTTGGCAAAATCGGAGCGTTGCACGGACCGCTTGATTGAACGACGCGAAACTCAAACGTTTTTTTATCTTGCACGACTTCAATGCACGCGTGCATTTTGTTTCTTTTTATGAGAACGACAATCGTGGACGCGCCTGAAAGTGCTTTATCTCTGTAAAGGTATCCTACGCAATTTCTCATTTGAGAACTAATTTCGTACAATTCGTCCGTGTCGCGCGGAAGGCAAAAGAAATAATCGTTTGCGCCGCCTTTTTTTCGGATTTCCGCACCGATTTTTAGATTCGACTTGATTTCTGGCAAAATGAGTTCCCGTTCGAGTTTTGGAGCGTCAAATCGCGCTTGGTTTTCCAAATCAAAGTCTTCGTCAACGATGTCGTCGTCTTTTTTTTCTTTTGCGTTTTTTTCCGCTTTCATCATCAAAAGCCGATTTTCTTCAACCGATTCCGCGCTGTATTCGATTTCTCCAAATTCTTTTTCAGCGCGAATAAAAAGTTCAAATTTTTCGCGCGTTGTATCGTACTCAATTTTTTTGTTTTTGACTTTTTCCGCGTCTGATGTATAGCCCCCACCCCTTTCAATGTCAAGGTTAAAAAGTTCCATAATTTGGTCGTGCATTTCGCTCGTAAAGCCTTCCTTTAGAATCCGCTCGTGGAGAGGAACGGGCAAATCGCGAGCGCATTTATCATACGCGGCGGCGGTGTCGGAGAGCGTGTGAAAATCCTCCGTGCTCAAAAATTTTGCAAGTCTTTTTGCCACAACAATCTGGCTTTTGTCCGTGAGCGCATTTTGAACCCAAAGCCGAAGCGCGTTTAGCATATTGAACTGGTATGTTATGCCCTCGATTTTGTAAAACGAATCTTTGACGTACACGCACCTTCTCCGAAGCGAAAAACGAAGATAGCCTGAATCGGAGGCGAATCGCTCAAAAAGCGTTTTGTTGTTCACCAAAAAAGAAATCGCGTTTGCGTCCCGAAATCTCAAAAATTGAGCCATTGCGTGCAAAAAAATCGTGCGCGGTTCTTTCAAAAAATCTTTTCTGAGCCGCTTTGATTCTTTGATTTTCATAAGCGCGCAAAAATCCTTAAAAAGATTCAAATCGGCGCGAACATTGAATTTTTCGATGTCGTCAACGCGCGGATAAATGAGGGAAAAAGACGGGCACGTTGGAAATTTGACGTAATTCAAAATCAGAGTCGAAGGAACAGAAAGTCGCACGCCAAAAAGTCCCGCGCTTTGATTTTCAAGCATCGAAGAGATTTCTTTCCAAAAAAACGGCGGAATGTCATTAAAATCGAAATTGCGTCTGTGGCTGATTTTTCCGCGCGAAAGGTCAAAAAATTTTGAATACGAATTAGGAAAATTGTTTACGCGAAAATCATGAACGTCAACGTATGTGAGGATTTTTCGCGCACAAAGGATTCCCGCTGCATCAAAAAACAGTTCGAGCCGATTGATGCACCAACAATTTACAGGCGCAAGGCGCGATAAAACGCTCGCTCCGCAAGAAAAACGCAGTTCGCTTCCAAAATTAAAAATCGCTTCCCATTTTTGATGCGCCTCGCAAAACGCTCGCCCCATTTTTGCGTCGTAAGGAACGAGTTTTTGTGGCGGAATCGGAAATTGTGTGTAAACGGGAGGCAAAAACGCGCCTTTTGCAGAATCAAAATCAAAATAAACGTTCATACAAAAATTGTAGTCGATTTTGAAAAATCGGAAACTTAAAACGGCGCAAAAAAAACGGTGGCGGCGTTTGGCAACCCCACCGTTTTAACCGATTTTATTCAAATCCGTTTAATCCACAAAAAGATTGTTTTCTTCCACAAACGCTTTGCATTGCTTTTCCCACTCCGCGCCGCCTTTTTTGTCAAACTCAGAAACAAAATCGAGCCAGTTTGAGCGAGTCAAATTGCGCTTTCCCGTGGCAAAATCGAGCAACGCTTGCTCATAAAAAACGCGCAATTCTTGCGGTGGCACGGGAACTCCCACGGAAGCAGTCCAGGGCGAATTTTGCATTTGCCGCAAAAGAACAAGCGCGCTCATTTCTTTGCCATTTTTTGTCCGCCAGGTTGGATAGCGCGCGCGGAGTTCTTCGTCGCTTGCGTAAGAAACAAGGTTTCGGAGTTGCAAAATCGGGGCGATTTCATTTTTTGAATACGCTTTTGACGGGTCGGAAAGTCCGCCGATTGTAACCCTGCCTTCGGAATCGAGCAAAAAATTCTCGCCTTCTTTTCCGTAATTTACGATGTTGTATCCTTCGCCGCTCATCCATTCAAGAAGACGCGCGAGCGCGGGGAGTTTTCCAAGTTCTTCGGAGCGACGCGAAACGGCAAACGTGCGATACGATTGCGTGTAGCACCCAACGCTTTTTTTTCCGTCAGAACCTTCGGGCGGGTCAATCAAAATCCACTCGCCGTTCGGAAATCTTTCGTCAAACGGGCGATAATTTGCTTCGAGCGCAAAAGCGGCGTTTTGCTCGCGCATAATTCCAAAACGACCGTTTTTCCAGGCTTCTCTAAAATCGTCTTTTTTGTACACGCTCCAATTCGGGTCGATGACTTTTTCTTCAACCATTTTCCGAATGAACGCCATTGCGTCAAATGCTTCTGCTTTGCGAACATTTAATCCAAGCGAATCGCGCGAAGCGTTAAAAGTGCCAGCCACTCCAAATGCTCCAAAAAACGGCGAAAAGCGGCAGCCCAATCCTTCTTCGTGATTGTTGAGTTCGATAAACGCGCCGTACCCAAACGTGTCCGCTTTGCCGTTTTTGTCGGGGTCGCCAAACGTAAACGCTTGCATGACGGCAAAAAACTCGTCGAGCGTTCGCGGAATGGTGAGTCCAAGATTGTCGAGCCAATCCTTACGAATCAAAATGCCTTCGTTTTTGTCGATTGAACCTGGCTGCGAAAGTCCGTAAATCGCGCCGTCAAACGTTGCATTTTTTTTGGATTCGGCATTGTACATTTGTTTTGAGCGCACGGGCATTAGTTTGAACATGGAATCCAATCGCGCAACTCGATTTTCTTTTACGAGTTGAACGAGAACGTCGCGGTTTACCATAAAAAAATCAGGAAGCGAGCCAGAACGCGCGGCTTTTAGAATCACGTCGTTTTGCTCTTCTTTTTTTGCGGGAAGCGGCACCGCTTTCAATTTTATGCCGAGTTTTTCTTCGATTATTGGAAGCGCGAACCAATCGGCAGGAAGCGGAGCCGCCGAACTCGAATACGGACTGTACCAAATCTCAATCGGAACGATTTTTTTGCCCTCTTCTTTTGATTCCATAAAAGACTCGATTTTGTCGCACGAAGAAAAAAATGCCACAAAAAAAGAACAAAAAATAACCCCAAAAACGATTTTTTTCATAACTCCCCCAAACAATTTTTGAAAAATTCCTCTCAAAATCTATTATATCGAGTTTTTGAATTTTCGTAGAATTTTTTTTGCAGTGATTTTGAGCGTGTCAAAACCGCTATTCTTTTATGATTTGAAGGCTGTGCGCGTTGTATTTTGGAAGAAACGTCTGCAATTCGCCGTTGTCAAACGAAACGGTAATTTTGTATTCGCCTGAACTTGAGCGACTTGTTTTTACGATTTCGCCGTAACCGTGGTCGTCGTGGTAAAGCCTTGTGCCAAGGCAAAACTTTGCAGAAAGCACGGAATCGTCGCCGAATTTTGGGTTTGAAAGTCCGTTTTCTCCGTACTTTGATTCAAGGTATCGCCGCTTTTTGCCTTCTTGCCCCACCGAGCAAACGACGTTCACGTGTCCGTCGCCGATTTCGTCCAAAAATCGACTTCTATACCCGTAGACCGTATGTCCAAAAAGTCGTCTTTGAGCGCAACTTGTCAAAAAAAGCCGATTTCGTGCGCGAGTCATGCCCACGTAACAAAGCCGACGCTCTTCTTCAAGCGCGTCTTCGGATTTGTCATCGCGCGGAAAAAGCGAATTTTCCATTCCCGTCATAACAACGTTGTTAAACTCAAGCCCCTTTGTGTTATGAAGAGTGATGAGCGTAACGCGCTCGTCCGCCGACTCGTCATCTTGCGTTCGGTCAAGTTCAACGTGGTCCAAAAATGCTATCAGCCCCGCCTCGGATTTTTCAAACGGAGATGCGCTATTTGCCAGTTCCACCAGATTTTCAAATTTGCTCGTTCCAGAAACATCGTCTTCTTCGCAAAAATGCTGTCGCAACCCCGAACATTGAATAATCGCCCAAATAACGTCGGAAAGTTTCCCCGTGGGAGTCCAAAAAAAATCCTCGCGTTTTTTTTCGATTTCGATTTCTTCGCTCGATTCTTCAATTTTTTGGGATTCTTCAAAATCGAACAAAAGCGACGGCGAACCTTTTTGTTTTTGGGTCGTTTTTTTTGTATGCTTTCCCGTCCAGTCGAGTTTTTCAAGTTCGCTTTGCTCGCCATTCAAAAAATCGCTCAACGCACGAAAAAGATGTGCAAAATGTTCCGCGCCGCTTCGAGCCTTTTTTGAAAGCGACTGCGCGATTTTTTCGACCGACGCAATAAAATCAGATTTTTCTTCCTCGATTTGAGAAAAAACGGACGCGCGAGAAATGTCCGCAATTCTGTCTTGCGTTGCGCTTCCAATGGCACGCGGCGGTTTATTCACAATTCTTCTAAACGCCACTTCGTCGCGCGGATTTGCAAGAAGCGAAAGATAGGCAATCGCGTCTTTGATTTCCTCGCGCTCGTAAAATTTGAGAGAGCCAACAACTTGATACGGAACGCGACTTTGAATAAATGCCGTTTCAAAAAGGAGCGACTGCGCATTTATTCTGTAAAGCACCGCCCAATCAGAATACGAGCCGCCCGCGCGAACGGTTTTTTTTATGAGCGAAACGACTTCCGCCGCCTCTTCCTCGCCGTCGCGCAAAAACGCAAGAACGGGTTTTTCTCCGCTCCCGCGTTGCGCAACAAGCGTTTTTCCAAGTCGATGTTCATTGTGTTTTACAACGTCGTCGGCAACACGCAAAATTTCTGCCGTGGAGCGATAATTTTTTTCAAGGCGCACGATTTTTGTATTTGGAATTTCGTTTGGAAAATTCAAAATATTTTGAATCTCCGCTCCGCGAAAGCGATAAATCGACTGGTCGTCATCGCCCACAACGCAAACATAATTATCAGAGCCATCTAAAACGCCCGACAATTCTTGCAAAAGCAGATACTGCGCCACGTTTGAGTCTTGATATTCGTCAACGAGAATCACCTTAAAGCGATTTCTAAAATATGCTCGAACTTCATCATTCTCTTTAAGCGTCAAATACGGCTTCATTATGAGGTCGCCAAAATCAACATTTCCCGTTTCTTTGAGTCGATTTTGATAATTAGCATATATTTCTGAAAATTGTTCATCGCCCTCTTGTATAGAAGTCAAATCGTCGGTGGGAAGACGGCAATAATCTTTTGCAAGCGAAATCAAATGAGCAAAATAACGAGCGCGATTTTTTTTCAAAAAAGGATTTGAGCGAGCAACAAGTTCCGTAGAATCGTCTTCGTCGTACACGGTAAAATTGCGTATCACGCCCGCCGCAACGGAATTCGTGCGCAAAAACCAGGCTCCAAATGAATGAAACGTAAGAATTTTTGATTGCGCCGCCCTCGGCTCAAGGCGAATTGCCCGCTCCCGCATTTCGTTTGCGGCTTTTTTTGTAAACGTTACAGCCAAAATTTGCCACGGCTCAATATGTCGCTCGGCGATTAAATACGCGATTTTTGTTGTAATAACGCGCGTTTTTCCAGAACCCGCGCCCGCAAGAATCAAAAGCGGACTTCCTTCGTGAACAACCGCCTCAAGTTGCTCTTCGTTCAAAACGGAAAGATACTCTTGCGTATTTTTTGAAACTTTTGATAAAACGTCAAAATATTCGATATTTTTCATTTTTTTAGAGATTTTTAGAACACATCCTGCGCGAACAAAAGCGATTTGTTCTTTATATTTTGATTTTTTGGACTGTCGGAAACGAACTCGCCGTAAAGGTCTACGCTTCCCGCACTCGAAACAAAAACTCTCACAAGCCGCCCCGATTTTACTGCCAAAAGCGCGTTTTTGTCGGTACGGTCAAACGAAACAACAACGCTTCCGTCAACTTCTGGAGCCTGAAACCAAGCACGTCCAATCGCAATTCCTTCAAAAGGCGATTCGTCGTTTTTTTCAAGCACTTCCTCAATCAAAACGTCGTACTCAACATTGACTCGCGCCAAAAGAGAAGCGCGCGTGATTTCTTCTTGAACGCTTGAAATCAAAGACGCGCGAGCAGTGGCTGTTTTTTTTGCCACGCGATTTTGAAACGAATACGCGGGCGTGTCTTCTTCTCGGCTGTACGGAAAGCACCCGCTCCAATCTGGTCGGATTTTTTTTAGAAAATCGAGCGTATTTTTTGCCGATTTTTCGTCTTCGCCCGGAAATCCTGCAAGAAAAGTCGTTCTGATTGCCGCAGACGGAAAAAAAGAGCGGATTTTTTCGATAATGTCCACGTATTTTTGCGCACTTCCCGTTCGATTCATCGCGCGAATAATTTTGTCGTCGCCGCTCTGAAACGGAATGTCAAAATACGGCAAAATCCGCGCGTCCGCTTTTATCGCAGGAAGAATGTCGGGATTAAAATGGTCAGGGTGAATGTACAAAAGCCGAACCGAAAACTCGCCTTGGATTTTTGATATTTCTTTTAAAAGCCTACAAAGCGCGGATTCTGTTTCTTGCGCTGTTTGATTTTCGCGCTCATCGCTTCCTGGAGTTCCCGTGGGGAGATGTTCGCGTCCATTTCCAAAAACATCGTCGTTTCGCCCCGTGCCAAAAGCCGCCAAATCCTGTCCGATGAGATTTATTTCAAAAACGCCTTTTTCAACAAGTGAGCGGATTTCGTCGATGATTTCCGACGCTTTCCTTGAGCGAAGTTCTCCGCGGATAATCGGAATTGCGCAAAAAGAGCAACGATTGTTGCACCCTTCGGTGATTTTTACAAACGCAGAACCAGCAAACGAAAGAAGCATATTTCGCTCGCCACCGCAAACGCCTTTTTGCAAAGGACGAACAACTGGACGCTCTCCAGAAAGAAGCGGTGGCAACACTTTGTAAATGGAAGAAAGGTCGCCGTTTCCAAAAAAACCGTCCGCTTCTAAAAGAGAATCGCGAAGGTCGTCGGCGTACCGCTCGGCAAGGCAACCTGCCAAAAGAATTTTTGCCCGCGGAAAACGATTTCGCGCCGAAATCACCGCGTTTATGGACTCTTCCTTTGCGCTTTCTATAAAACCGCACGAGTTCACAACGATTAAATCGGCTTCCTCTGCAAAAAACGTCTGCTCCCATTCGCCGCTTTTTGAAAGATGGGCAGAAAGCAATTCGCCGTCAACTTGATTTTTTGCGCACCCATGCTGGTCTATGAAGAATTTTTGCATATTTAGTCCAAGTCAATTATGACGAGCCTGTACTTTCCGTTTGTGTCCTTTATCCATTTTATGTCTTGAACGATAACTTCGCCTGCTTTTGTAACGTCCACGTCGTAGGTACGACCATTTGCGATTATTTGGATTTTTACCGTGTTTCCGTTGCTCATCCAAAGTCTAAATGCGTTGCTCGCGGTAACGTTTAGCACCTCGCCGTTTTCAAGATAATCTTCAATCGTTTCTTTTCTGTCCGCTCGGTATCTAAAAAGACAGCCCGCGCGGAACTTTGCCTGAATCGTAAACGGATACGCCCGCGTGTCAGAAAGGATTTCTTTCATCGGTTGATTTGCCGAAACCTCTTCCGCCTTTAATATCAAGGATTCGTCTGGCGAAGAAATTGCCACATTTTTAGACGACTTGAGCATTATGTCAACAACCGCGCCTCTGTCGTTTGATTTTGAAGAAACGTCTTTCACGAACACGATTATTTCAGGAATCGAATCGCCGTCAGCGTCCATTTCCACTTGCTCAGAAAGTTCCACAAATTGAATTCCTGCGGGAGTTTCCAGTCCAAAGATGTCCGTTGTTTGCGCCACGGTAAGAATTATGTTTCCTTTTTCCGTTCCCAGAACGAATTTGTCGTTTTTGAAAACCCTCGCCGAAAACGGTTTTTCGTTTAGTTCATATTGTTTACTCACAACGGGCTTTTCCAAAAGCGCGAGCGGGTCGTTTTCTTCAGGATGCGGCATATATTTCCAAAGCGCAAACGCGCCCGCCGCCAAAAGCAACAAAATTACAACAATTATCAGCGGAATCACAAATTTGGGACGCTCTCTTGCGGTAAGGGCTGCGGGCGGCAATGCTTCTTGGATTTTTTTTGCCTGATACAAAGCCACAATTCGTTCTTTATCAAGCCCCAAATAATCAGAATAAGACTTCAAAAAGCCGATAAAATAAGGCTCTCCAGGAAATTGATACGGCTCTTCCAATTCCATTGCCTCAAGCCATTGCCGCGAAATCGACGTTTCTCTCGCCACAATTTCTATATCAAGATGCCGTTCTTCCCTGGCACCCTTCAACAATTCTCCATAACTTTCCATTTTTTATTTTCCGTTTGAGTTTTCGTTTTTAAGTTTACTTTTTGCCTTTCCTTTTGATTTTCGGACAGAACGAGAGCGTGTTTCATTCGTTGAACAGGAAATTGTTGTAATTATTCGCGGAACTTGGCGCATCGTACACAAATTTGTTGTCCGAAATTCCTTTATTCAACTCGTAATTTTTGAAACTAAACACGAACGATTCGCCTTGTGGCGTAATGCCTTCGATTCGCCGTATCAATTTTGAGTTTGCGTCCACGGCGAGTTTTATGTATCGAAATGCTTCCGACGTGTTTTTTCGTCCGAGCCGCAATTTTATCACAGGAGTCGGGTCGTCGTCGCTCAACGGCACACTTTCAAACCCCGTTTCATACGCCACGGAATAATATTTACTCATCAAAGAAAGTCCTTGCGGAGAAACCATATTCGCGCCAGAGTTTTGCACCGACTGATTCAAAATCGCCGAAGAACCAGGAAGATAAATCGTAAGCATATCGCCGTTAAAGCAAATAACTTGCTCGCTTGGATTCGTAAAATCTATTCGGAGGAGATTCGGTCGCTTAAAAAAAACGCGCCCGCTCATATTTTGCCGATTCGCTCGAATGTCGATGTCCGCTTCGTAATCGCGCACAGAAGCGTAAACGTCGGAAACGGAATCAAAAAACGAACGCGCAGTAACGATTCCCTGCGCATTTACAGAAAAAAGCGAAAAAGCAAAAAAAATCGCACAAAAAACTTTTTTCATTTGAAATTCCTCAAAAATACTGGACGTAATGCAAAAATTCGATTCGTTTCTGCACAAAGTCCGCACGTTTTTAGGAAAAAGCCTTGCAAAACGTACATCTTTTTTATAGAACGCCGTTCTGAAACTAAAAATTTTTGAACAACGTTCTTGTTGCATTTTAATTTAGATAACGATTTCGCTCAAGTAGACAACAAAAAGCCACGCGCTTGAAGTACTTGCAATGCAAAAAAATCGGCGACGATTTTCAATAAACTCCCCCAAAAAAATGAAGCGCGTTTTTTGGAACTTCTGTTTTCTACAACGTTTTGTCGCCACGATTTTCAAAAAGTCCAGCGTTTACGGCGGAATTTATTTCGCGCTGAATCAAAAGATTTGTCAAAGTCTGCGAAACGCCGAGCGTTTTTAGAAGCGACGGAAACCCCGCCTCCGCACGGCTTTTATTTTCAGAAAACACGGCGCGAATCATAAGATTTTTTGGCGTGTCTTCTTCGCCGATGAATTCTAAAACCTGCACAAAATATCCCGCTTTTTCAAGAAGTTCCGCGCGAATTGCGTCCGTCATCAATGCGGCAAACCGTTCTTTTATAAGTCCAAATCGCAAAAACGGCTCAAATGGCGAATCTTGTGAAACAGAAGCGCGAGAAAGTTGCGCGTTTACCTCATGCTGACAACATGGAACAGAAAGAATTGCGCACACTTTTTTTTTGAGCGCGAAATCGAGCGCGTAATCGGTTGCGGTATCGCACGCATGAAGCGTTATCACGATGTCTGGAGATTTTTTTGCACAAAAAGTCGCGATGTCGCCCACGGAAAACGTCATATTTTTGATTTGTAATTCCGCGACCAGACTAGAACAATAGTCGATTACGTCTTTTTTTAAGTCGAGTCCCGCAATTTCGCAGTCGATTTTTCTGATTTTTTCCAAAAAATACTGAACTGCAAAAGTCAAATACGATTTTCCAGAACCAAAATCCACGATTCTAAGCGGGGACGAGTCGCCTTTTTTTTCGCGGATTTTTTGCACGTCGGGAAGAACGTCGTCAAGAATTTCCAAAAAACGATTGATTTGCCGAAACTTTCCTTGCTTTGCCGAAACGACTTTTCCCTCCGCCGTCATAACTCCCAGCCGAACAAGAAACGGAACGGGTCTTCTTTCTTGAATGAGATACTGCTTCGTCCGCTCGGCTTTGAGTTTTAACGGCTCGCTTTTTCCAAGCGGACGCACGATTCGCGTGATTTTTCCGCGTTTATTTGAAAGAATCTGGATTTCTTCGCGTTCGGTACGTTCCACGCACGAGCGAAACGTCGTTCCTTCGTGAATTTCCAAAAATTTTTTGAGATTTTCGCTAGAAATCCGTTTATGAAAAACTTGCTTTTGCGTAAAAAACTCCGCAAAATACTCCGCCCCGCACCCCGCTTGTGGCAATCGCCTGATTTTTATCCGCTCGTAAGGCGCACCAAGAATCTCCGAAATATTTTTTGCAGGCTTTGAAAGCGTTACAGAAAGAATCATTCGCTCCCCCATTTTTTGCGGATTTTTTGATTTTCCAAAACAAAAAGGGGCTTTTTAGCCCCTTTCAAAAATCGTGTTGATTTTTAGCCAAAAATCGGACGAACGTTGATTACGCCAGAAATCGAAGAGAGCGCGGAAATCGTAGCGTCTTCCGCTTTTCCGTCAACGTCCAAAAGTGCGTAAGCGATGTCGCCTCGATTTTGGTCAATCATGCCAGAAATGTTGAGCGAAGCGTCGCCGAGAACTTTTGTAAACGCGGCAATCATTCCAGCCACATTTTTGTGCGCAATGCAAAGTCTAGTTCCACCAGCAGGAATCGCAGAGTCAATCACCGCCTTTGGATAATTCACTGAATTGACGATTGCGCCCGTCTCCAAGAAGTCGCGGAGTTCTTTGACCGCCATGACCGCGCAATTGTCTTCGGCTTCGGGAGTTGAAGCGCCCAAGTGCGGCAAGCAGATTACTTTCTCGCATTTGAGCAATTCTTCGTCAGCGAAGTCCGTGATGAGCGCGGCGACTTTTCCAGAAGCGAGCGCGGCAAGCACATCCGCGTTGTTGACCAAGCCACCGCGAGCGAAGTTGATGATTCGCACGCCGTCTTTCATCGTTTTGATTGACGAAGCGTTAATCATGCCCTTTGTGTCGTTTGTCTGCGGAACATGCACCGTGATGTAGTCAGATTTTGTGTACACGCCTTCCAAAGTTTCGATGATTTTGACATTGTGGTCGAGCGAAAGAGCCGCCTTGACAGAAAGGAACGGGTCGTAGCCGATGACATTCATTCCCAAAGCGATTGCGGTGTTAGCGACCATCGCGCCGATTGCGCCAAGCCCGATAACGCCGAGTGTTTTTCCTTTGAGTTCAGGTCCAACGAACTGAGATTTGCCTTTTTCGGCGAGTGCGGGGATTTCGTCTCCCTTTCCAGCAAGACTCGCAACCCATTTGTTCGCAGCGAGTGCTGGTCGGCTTGAAAGCAAAAGCCCCAGAATCACGAGTTCTTTGACCGCGTTCGCATTCGCGCCAGGCGTGTTGAACACGACAACGCCCTTTGCGGCAAGCTCGTCGCACGGAATGTTGTTCACGCCCGCACCCGCACGACCGACCGCCTTCACGCTGTCGCCCAGGGGCATTCCGTGCATTTCAGCCGAGCGCACAAGAATCGCGTCAGGATTGTTGATTTCCGTAGCCACTTCATAAGAATCGCGCGGAAAATTCTCCAGCCCAATCGCACTGATTTTATTCAAAGTCTGAATTTTGTACATAATTTTCTCCTATTTTGCGGTGGTTGAGCCTGTCGAAACCACCGCTTGCTTTCTAGTGATTTCGATACGCACTTCGTGCTACTCAATCACCGCGTTTTCTGCCGTGGTGGTTGTGTTTCGACTTGGCTCAACAACCAAGCCTGTCGAAACCACCGAAGCCACCTTTTTTGACAATTCGGGCAATTTTTCATGTTGTCCGTTTATCAAGGCTTCTCGTTTTTTACGACTCCACCCCTGCACTTGCTTTTCTCGAAGAAATGCCTCTTTTATGCTGAAACATTCTTCAAAGTAAGCAAGTTTTACGGGAAGCCGATGCTTTGTATATTCCGCGCCTTCTCCCGCATTATGTTCGGCAACACGCTTCTCTAAGTCATTCGTGCTTCCAACATAATACGAGCCGTCAGCACATTGCAGAATATACATATAGCCGTGCATTTTCTCTCCGTTTCGGTGATTTCGATACGCTTCGCTTCGCGCCCTACTCAATCACCGCATTTATTGCCACGGTGGTTGAGCCTGTCGAAACCACCCTTGCTTTCTGGTAATTTCGATACGCACTTCGTGCTACTCAATCACCGCTTGCTTTCTGGTGATTTCGATACGCTTCGCTACTCAATCACCGCATTTTCTGCCACGGTGGTTGAGCCTGTCGAAACCACCCTTGCTTTCTGGTGATTTCGATACGCACTTCGCACTACTCAATCACCGCATTTTCTGCCACGGTGGTTGAGCCTGTCGAAACCACCCTTGCTTT
>ERZ842401.2782-NODE-2782-length-22805-cov-8.773802_pt1 | contig 22805 bp, 28 predicted proteins | sample MGYA00521270_ERZ842401 | MGnify/ENA primary metagenome ERZ842401 (study PRJEB31892, sample SAMEA3878208) | bioreactor metagenome | biome: Moose rumen | place: Sweden | collected 2011-10 | study: EMG produced TPA metagenomics assembly of the PRJEB12797 data set...
TATAAAGGTTTTCTATGGGGGTTTTATATCGTTGCACTTAGATTATAAATTCGCCGTTCTTTAGACCCTAAAAAGGCAGATTTACAGTATATGCCTGAGCACGGGTTTTATCAGTACACGACAAACCCGACTGTAAAGCAGCAGACTGGCGGAAAAGGAGATTGGTACATTTCCCATTCAATCAAAATTAAACGCGCTCTTACAGAAGAAGAGTGCAACAGAATTCTTGCGGAAAACGGAATGAAACCGCAGGAATGGGAAGGCGGAAAAATGGATTTGTCGAAACTCGGCTACACAGGAGAGGATTATGACGCTGCAAGAAAAACACTTGCGCCTATTACTTATGACGATAACGGCAATGTGATTCCACTATCGCAAAGATTTAACAGAGCTGTTGATGATGTACGGAAATCTCTTTTGGGGCGGTAAAATATGGGGCAGGGATTAGGCGAAAATTCGCCTGTAGTTTTGAGTTTGGGGCGCGGAAATTATGAGGCTCTCATAAAACGGCATGGTCAATGGGTGAGGTGGCGCACTTCCAGTATGTGTCCTTGCGTTGAGAAGAACACGCAGCAGCCAGACCCGCATTGCGAGAAGTGCGGCGGTCGCGGCTATATCTACGGCTATCAGAATTCGCAGATTCTACAGGTTACGGCGACCGTAGACACGAACGGAATTCTTGATGTTGGCGCGGGCTATCTTTCTGATTCGCTCGTGAAAGTCTATGACAATAACGGAAGAAAATTCACGGAGGCAGAGAAATTCGGGCAGTATATTTCCTTGAACGCAAAGAATCTTACAAAAGGCACTTACTACAATGTGGTCTTGCGGCGAGATATTGCAAAGATACTTGAAAGCGCGGTGCTTGAAGATTGCGGCGGAAATTACTACAAAATCCCCGGAATTGAATCCGAGCGGCTTAACATTGAGGGAATCTATTATACCGCTCCCAGCGATGTGGTGAGCATTGAAAGCGTTACCGATGAGAACGGCGAGGAATTCAATGTGGAGCAGTACAGGCTCAACCTTGCATATATCCCGCCGAAGATTGTTGAAGATGAAAAAACAGGGGAAGAATCGGAAGTTTGCCCTACAGGAAAATTGACGGCAAAGAATGTGAAATACATTGAGCCGTTTATTTTTGCCGTCCTGAACCAGAACCTTAACAAAGCGGACATAGCCCAAATGGAGAAGGCAAGCGGCGATGCAGTCGTTTCTTTTCCGTACTCATGCGATGTTTCGGAGAATGATGTTCTGACAGTGCTTGCGGGAACGATAACGCAGAAAAGCATGATTGTAAGGACAAAACTTGAAAATGATGAGATTCCCGCGTTTTTCGTTGAAAGCATTGTGCAGATTGTAGGAAAGGACAAGGAATTTGAGAATGGCACTGATTATGTGCTTGTGGGAACGAACAGCATAAAATGGATTTCTGACAATAAGCCGAAATCGGGCGAGGGGTATTCCGTTACATATAAGGTCTATCCGACATATACGGTGGTAAGGAATATCCCGCAACTCAGGAGCAGTGAAAATCAGCGTTTCCCGAAAAAGGCGGTCGTGAAGCTGATGAGCAGTTATAGCGCGAAGCGGGGAGTGAATCAGCAATGATAACTATTGCAGGTTTGTCCTACATATCGTATAATATTCATAATTTGGTATTTTGTAGAAGCAAAAGCCGCTTGAAAGATATTTGCATTGTCTTTCGGCGGCTTTTTTTGTTTTTGAGGGGTAACACATGAATTGGGCTGAATTTTTCAAGAATATGCCTGTTGTCGGGTGGTGCGCGATTTTTCTGCTCATCATTGTAATATGTATCTGCATAATCCTGATTTATCAGCTTGCAAAAAACAAAGACATTCGCTTGAAGCATATCGAACTGACGGAAAAAGCCCAGAAAGAACTGTATCATACGGAAGGTAAAAATATGCTCGATAATCAGACATCGAACGCGCACAACCTTCTGAAAGAGGTATGGGTTGATATTTTTGACACAGGAAAGCGGATTTTCAATATAACAAAGCAGCAGGAACTTTTCATTTTGGAGGACATTGCGCGGCTCATAGAGGGCAAATTGAATTACGAGGTCAAGAATGACCTCACGCGTAATCACATCACCGAAAAAAACGACATGGAACTACAGAAATACAGCGATGCAAAGGCGACAGGATATTATCACGCTGTACAGGCTAATCTTTACAGTTACAATGTTCAGCTTCCAAACTACAATCTCCCTGACATTATGAATTCTATTACGCTTGACGATTACAAGCGCATTTTCAGCGCGATTTACTTCAATGCAAGGAAAATAGCGGGCGGCGGACAGTAAAATTAAGCGTGTTACGCTTTAAAAATAAACAGCCTTAAATTGGCAGGAGGTATAAGAATGAAAAAGAACATTCTTATTATTCTCGGAATTGTCTTTATTGTTGTGGGAGTTGCCGTTGCATACTTCACGAACTTTGGGCTTTCCGATGTAACAGGTTTTGCCGTTACCATGTTCGGCGCGGGTATGGCGACTTCGCAGCTTTGGCAGAAACGCGACAAGGACAAGAAAACATGGCTTGCCGTTTTATCTGTTATATTGGTCGGAGCAGGTGCTTTTGTGCTTGGTCTTGGTCAGTTCACACAAGAAACAATGGTAACGATTATTTCAAGCATTTTTGGGCTTGCGGCTATCATCGGTGGCTTGATTGTTGCGGCGATACAGGCAAAAACCGCAAAGCAGATTGAATGACAGTAAAATAAAAAGAACTGCCCTAGTGAAAAACATGGGCAGTTTTTTTATTATTTTATGCTTTTGATTTCGTAATCCGAAAAATAGTCTTTGCCGCATTTATGCTGGCAACTTCTTACGGCTTTTTGCCGCGTAGGAAAAACACCCTTCAAAAAACATTTCCTGTCATTTATCACAAACCAAACTCCGTACAAATTTTTGCCCGAATCGTCTTTTTTCCTCTCAATTCCGTAATAACATTTGTTTTCCGCCATTCTCTACACCTTCCTTTAATGAACTTTATATAAACGCAAGTGACACCCTTACAGAATGGCACTTTTACTTAATTTCCATAGCATCCATATATTTTTTTATTTGTTGTGTTATCTTGTAAAACTTATTCAAGGCTTGCTTTTTTGTATGAAAAATGTTTTGAGACCTTCTGAAAAAGACTTCATTAAAAAACTCTGTTTCATCTGAAAAATAATCACTCTCTTTCTGTTCAAGAAAGTCTATTGTGTAAATAGTTCCTAAAAATTTGTTGTTCTCCTCTTTAAGAGTATAGAGGATTGTTGAATCCCCAAAAAAAGAATGAAGCCTTTTTTATTTCCTTTTCTCTTTCCATGTTTCGCTCCTTGCAAGGCTCACAACCGCCCCACATCTATTATGTTAAACTATATAGTTTAATTAATCAAGTGATAAATTAAACCTTTCGATAAAATTATTCAATTTTTGTATTGATTTATTGAATCAAATAGTTTAATATACAAAGTATGAATGTTAGCGAACTGATAAAGATTTTATGCGTAAAACGCAACACAACCATTGCGGAATTGTCCGTAAAAATGGGGAACTCAAAGCAGAATCTTTTTAACAAACTCTACAGAAACGATATGAAAATATCTGATTTGGAGAAGATTCTTGACGCGCTCGATTCGGAATTGAAAATCAGCGTGATTGATAAAAATTCCAAAGAACCGATTATTTAAAAAGGCGATTGCCTTGTGATTTTCTTCTCAATCTCGCTCAACTCATACTGAAAGATGACTGTCTTTCCGTGTGATTGCGCGTAGTGCCATTCTCTGATTGCTCCCTTTGAGTTTTGCCAATCAGAAAGCATAAAAATAGCGTCCGCACAGTCAATGAGGGCAAAATCTATGTGAAGAAATTGCTCGTATGAGAAGAATTCATACTCGCCGACTTTGCAGGGATTTATGACATTGAAGCCTTTTTCAGCAAGTAATTTTTCTGCTTCGGCGAATTTTGCCTTGTAGTTATCATCGCCCGTGATTTTCCCGCTGATGTAGATTATTTTCTTTTCCATGTTGATTTTCCCTTGTATTTATTGTGATTTTTGCAGTCAAAAACTTTGTTCCAGTCATAGCACTCGTGATGCTCCTTGCAGTCTTTTTTCTTGTCTTGCGGAACACCATAGACGATGAAACAGTTTGGATTTTGGCAAGTCATGCAAGTTTTCATAGTTTCATCTCCCGCTATTTTTTTTACAAAAGTATTCGCAATCACTTCCACTGTCTCTGAAATGATTGCAACTTCCGTTTTTTCGTTTTTCACAGTTCGGACATTTAAAATTCATATATCTCCAATCCTTTATTTTCCTGTTAATCATTTCAACAAGTATCGCTAAAACACCGATTACAATAAGAATTGCTAAAGTGCCAAAATGAAGCAAGTCCGTTAGCGTTACAATAACTTTCATAATTTCATCTCCCATACATCAATTCTCTTTGTGATTTTGTCTTTTTCTTCAAAAAGACTGTCAATCTCTTTCTTTTCATTTTCTTCAAGCATTGTTTCAACTCCTTTTTTTGGGTGGTTCTGTGCCTGTGGAAGCATAAGCAAAGTGTCCTTGATTTGAAAAATCAAGTTTAATACAAGAATATGTTTCCGTAGCGACCTGTGTTGTTATACGGATTTTCTTTTCAGCAGGGGTATACTCAAAATCAAACATACCGCCAAAAGTTTTTAGCAGATTTGTTGATTTACAATCTTCACCATAAAAAAGTTCAAGTATCATTTCTTATCACCCCTTCCTTCGGCTCTTGCGAGATTCTTTTCAAAGCTGTTTTGCAGGGCTTTTTCAATGTCGATTGTCGGCTCGTTCGCACAGATAATCAGAACACAGGCGATTATGTCCGCAAGCTCTGATTTGAAGTTTTCTTCAAGTTTAGAAAATTTGCTCATTGCGGAAATAGTGCAGCCGTTTTCGCTGTCATAGTTTTCTTTGAAACTTTCTAGCTTATTATAGGCTTCTGTTGCTTCTACAACCTCGCTTGCACAGTGTTTGAGCATTGGCACAATATTATCATCAATCTTTGCGCCGTTCATTTTCAGGGCTTGTGCTACATTCCGCATTTTGTAGGCTAAATCGTTCAAGTCAATCATTCTCATCACCTCGCTTGTTCTGAAAATATCTGCAAGTTCCTGTCGGCTCTACGCTCGTTGGTTTTTCCCATGTTTTTTCGTTGTTGCAGGTGAGGCAGATTTGCGAAACTGTATAAGCGAATTTGCAGTTATAGCACACACCTGTTTTCTTTGATACGCAATAATAATTGTCCTTCATTTTCTCTTCCTCATCAGCAAACTCAATGTATTCATTTTTTTTCATTACTCATGCTCCGTAATTTATTCAGCAGTTGTAAAGGTGTTGCGCAGCCGTATTCATTCAGGGAATCGGCGTAAACATAACTATCCCAATAACCTTCTTCCCAATCACAAACAGAATCAGGGAATTCTCTCTGTAATTCGTAACAAGTGTTGCAGAGATATTGATTAAAAAATCCCTCTTCACATTTTCCTGTTGCATTTAATGCTGTAAAGCCTTTCGGAATCTTACGGCAGCAGATACAGCACTGATGTTCTTTTCTTGTTTTTACTTTCTTTTCAAACTGAAACACAATCATCTGCTTACTCCTTGTCAGTTATGCCATTTTTCAAGCGGAGTTTTCTTTACTTCGCTTACATCGCTCAGATGTATTGCATACACTGGCTTGTCTATGTGCAAGTCAGTGTCTTTGCCGTCAACGATTTTAATTAGCATAATTTTTGCACTCATATATTTATTTGTGTAACCGAGCCGAAGTTTGCAATGATTTTTTGTCATTATAGGTGGAAGCAAATTCCCCTCTTGAATATAATCCTTCCCAAAAAATCTTTTGCTCCAGTACGGTTTCACTTCCCGATATTCAATCGTCTTTTCGCCGCTCTTGATTTTCTCGTACCATTCTTTTTTAAGCGGAAATATCAGCATTGTTTTCTCCTAAAATATAAATTATGTTTTCAAGCAATTTTTCCGAAAATAAAGTATGGATATTTACGAACGAATCAAAGAGCTGTGCAAAAACGAAGGCATATCGCTCAAAGAAATGCTCGAATCAAACGGCATTGTGTACTCCTCTTATTACTCCAGCCAACAGGCAAAGCGTTTTCCCGCCCTGCCCGACCTAATCACAATCGCAAGCCATTTCAAAGTTTCGCTTGACTACCTTGTTTCTGGTCAAGACAAATACGATATGCCGCAAGACTTACGGCTTCTCGTTGCGGAGCTTGGCACTTTGCCCGACAAGCAAAAGTCATTCCTCATATCATCGTTGCAATATCAAATCAGCCTGTTCAAAAAACAGACCGATGATGTGCCGTTTTAGCCGATGTAATACCGCTTCACGCGGCGTTTTTCTTTGTATCTGTTCTGAACCTCTATCCACTCGTAAGAGATATGAACGCCTTTCTCTTTCAGCTCAAAAATGCGAGCCGAAAGCCTAGTTTCACCTAAGTCATTGCAAGCCTCCAATGTCGTGATAGAGCCAAAGTCCATCATGTAATTAAAAACGCGCCGCTGCGTTGTGTTCAGTTTGATTTGCGGAACGGGCGAATCAGTCATCATCTGCCCCCATGCTTAAAAGCTGCTCGTCTATGTTCGTGATTCTGTCTTGACATCGCTCTATTGTTGCTTCAAGCCGTTTCTTTTCCCGGATAAGGCTTGACGGTGAATCAAGTCCATCGTCAGCGGGCTTCGTTGTTTTAGGGCTGTCTTTTGCAATCGCCTTTACCTGCTCCACAGTCGCGCCGCTGTCGGCGGCTTGCATTGCGGCATTTTTCATCATCATGTCTTTAGCGGAATTGATAGCCTTTGCCATTTCGTCAGAAACATCAGAAGTCAGAGCCGCCATTTTTTGAAGCTCTTTCGCCTTGTTGCGTGAAACCTGCAAATCGTGTTCAAGTACATCTTCGTACCTGTCGCCCTGCTCTTCACATTCCTTGAAAAGTTCAGAAAGCAACTTGCCCTGCTTTTTCTGCAATTCAATAATCTGCTTCTGGATTTCCGAAAGTTCCTTTGTCTTTTCAGAAACAACTTCGCTTCTTTTGCGTGAGTAAATGCCAATTTTCTCTGCCTTATCAAGCAGAGTGTAAAAAGTATTCCAGAAAGCATTGTTGTGTGTTTTTTTAGCCTTTACGCCGTTTTCATTCTGGATATGGTGTGTAAGTTCGTGAATCGCCGTGAACATTAAGGCGTTATCAGACTTGAAATTCTTATTGTGCAAAAATATTTCATTCGTAAGAGGTTTGTACAAGCCGTTTACTTTCTTGCTTGCCTTTCCTGTCTGCGTAACTGAAAAATCAGTTTTGCAGTCATACAGTTTTTTCAGATTTTCTTTGATTTGTTCGTTTGTCATTTTGCCGCCTCCGCCATTCCGTCAAGATATGCCCAAGATTTAACACGCTTAGAAAATTCTTCTTCGGTGTCAAAGCGTGAATAGTTTCCGTAACAGTCAGCGGCAATGCAGAAACAAAATTTGTTTTCAGTGTTCCCAATCAAGACATCGCCGTTCTTTTCGACAATAAGGATTTTCTTACCACGTTCAATTTTTTCCGAACAAGGCTTGAAAGCCAATGTAAAGGTATAGCCAGAATCCATTTTTCACCTCATTTCAAAAAAGTGCTGTTTAACGCATGGCTGCGAAGCCAACTGTAGGACTTGAACCCACAACCTAGTGATTACAATTCACTTGCACTACCATTGTGCTAAGTTGGCAAAAGGTATTTGGGAAAGGCAGGATTTGAACCTGCGACCAACGCATTATGAGTGCGCTGCTCTTACCGCTGCGCTACTTTCCCAAGTGCGCCGAGCCGAAACATCGTGCGCACTCTTAAAGTCCGTTCAACAAGGAATCGCCCTCGCAATATCCTTGAAAATTGCAAGCGGGCTGTCTCCGGCAATGCGGACATTTATTTTGCCCAGACCTAAGAAAATATCTACGCTGTCGTACAGTTCCCCGACCTTGTGAATCTCCATGCCCTTGTATTCGTCCACGGATTCACGCAGAATCTGCCCGGTCAGTGCCAACACCGCATCTTTTCTAGCGTCCATGCCTTCAGCTCCCCTGCAATAAAAAAGCCACTCGGCTTCCGTACAAAACCAAGTGGCTCTTGCCTTTCGGCAGACTGCCAAAGCAATCAAGAAATGTACGGTGTTTCTTCATTGCTCTGCTGTAATTGCTTAATAAAGTAATTATGCTTGTATAATATTACTTGTTTAGATAATTTGTCAAGCGGGTGATTATGTTTTTGAGCAATTTTTTTCCCGAAAATCTGAATGAGAGGGGAAATATAGAACGAAAGATTTTTGGAATGGGATGCAGATTCTAATGAGGTTTTACATTTTTCCGTATTTGTGTTATTATCGTAGATATTATATAGCAGGTCAAAATTCGATATTCCTTACAAAAGGCAGTCGAAAAAATATATTTTCGGTACTGTTTTGGGGGAAATATGGCAAGAACAAGCGTCGAATTGGGTTTTGATGGCTCTGATTACATAAACGGCATAAGACAGGCAACGACAGAAACAGAGCGATACGAAAACAGCCTTGAAAATGTGGCGCAAAGGGCTTGGGAATTAGAACGGGATTCCCAGCGCAATATGCCCGGCTTTAATCCTACAGCTCCTACAAATGGAACTCCCGCAATTCATAATACCTTTGAAGCAAATGAGAATCTAAGAGCCTATAATGACCTCGGTCTGCGAATAGACGAGCTGAAAAATGCAATAGTAAAGGCAAACGCCCTTCAAAAAGAAGCTCTTGAAGATGGTGATTTGCAAAAGGCTTTTTTTGCAAGCTCTTCTATCAATCAAATGGAGCAGGAAAAAGCGCGGCTTGAAATGCAGAAAAAAAGAGATGAAACCGAAAGCCGCAAATTCCTTAATTCGCTAAAAAATGGCGGGATAGCCAATTATGCGGTGAAAGCCATTGACGCGGGCGGGCAGATTTTTAATGTTGGTTCAAATTATCGTGCTTCAATGGCTAACGGTGATTATCTTGGGGCGGGGCTTAACCGTGCGGACGGATATGCGAATGTTGCGCAGGGAATAGGAGGCTCGCTTTTGGGAGCAGGGGCTATGCTCGGCTGGAATCCCGTAGGCTGGGGGCTGATGGCTGCCGGGGGAGTTTTGGAAGCGGGCGGAATTGTAACCAAAGCAATCACTGGCAAGGAAAGGGCTGATGATGCGGAGGCGAGCGCATACGAAAAATCATTGGCAAGATTGAACAGCCTGAATAAACTTTATACAAATGGCGGGGATATAAGCAGGCATTCCGTTCAGACGGACGAAATAAGGCAGTCAGTCTTACGATACGCGAAAGACACGGGTATGGCAAGCGGTGATTTCTTGGAAGCGGCTACCCGCCAATCAGTGTATGGCACAAAATCAATGGCTGACGCAATGCAACAGGCACGGCAAGCTGCTTTATGGGCAAATGCTACGGGCGCAGATTTAGGAAGTATTCAGGATTTCATAGGAACGGCAAGCCGTTACGGAATAAATGCAGACACAGGCTATTTATCACAGGCACGGGGAGCAATGGGGTTGGAGAAGGCACAAACCCAAGAGTTCCTCAATGCCCTGCAAGGTGTCATTGAGGACGGAATTTCAAACGGATATATAAAATCCACGGAAGATGTAACAAAAACATTCACCATGTTTGCAAGGCTTTCTAATAACAATCCTCTTTGGGTCGGTGAGCAGGGGGCAAGGCGTTTGCAGTCACTGAATGCCGGCATTGCGGGCGCAACGGCTTTACAAGATGTCTCGCAGATTATGACCGTTGGGGTCGCAAAAGACCTTGTGAATGGAATGACAAATGAACAATGGAACGAAGCATTCAAAGGGTATGACAGAAGCGGGACATATATTGATTATATGCTTATGACGGAGAAAGGTCTTACCCCTCAAATGTTCGCGGGTATTGGAAAGTCCATAAATTCTTTTGAGGGTGATAATTATGCAGGGCGAATTGAACGCTGGAAGCAAATAAGCGGACTTAACTATGCCGGAGCCGTGGCACTTGACCAAATGTATAGAAACGCGACACCTGAGCAGCTTAGAGATGATGAATGGATTACAAATAAAATCAATTCCATGCAGAAGGATAAAAATTACATTTCAGAAGAAACAAAAAGAGCGAATCTTATAAATGACCTTGATTCTTATGTTCAGATAGTCGGAAAGTCAAAGTATTGGGATAATCTTAATGATTTGGCAAAAAAGGGAACGGAGTATTATTCAAAGGCATTGACTGCAATCAAAGAATCAAATGACAAGCAAAATGAAGAAGCCCGTATTAACTCAATGAATGAAAGTGAGCTGCATGACGAATATAAAGCGAGAGCAGGGGATTCTTGGGATGGCTCTTCCACAGCCCTTGCCTTAATGCGACAAAAAGCAGACCCGATAGCGGCGGATTTTATCAAAAACAGACAGTTTGGGGCTGCTGCAAGCGAATATTTCAAGTGGGGCAAGGCTCTTTGGGAAGATGAGGGGCAGTTTCATCTTTATTCGCCCACATACAAAAATCTTGCATATTCGGATAAAGGAAATGAGAGCCTTGACGCTGAAACGCTGAATTTGTTCGGGGAGTATGCGGTAAATGCGGAAAAGAAAAACTGGCTGGGCTGGACAACGCACAAAGCAGACGGGGTGATAAGTTATAATGAAATCCTTGATTTTATGAACAGGGCAGACAGCAACAAAAAACTGAAAGAATATTATGAGCGGGGAGACCATGATAATTATATTGAGGAATTAAAAAAGATGCTAAAAGAGTTGTTCGGGGAGTTGATTATAGAATCTCACAGCTAATTTCTCATATATTGACCAATAAGAAATTCTGTTATATCATAGAAGAACAGTAAGATTTGTTTTTTAGGTATGTACTTATTAAAGGCAGCCGAAAGAAGCGAGGTAAATTGTACCTTGTTTTTTTCGGCTGCTTTTTGTTTTTAGGGGGATAAAGTGAATTCTAAACAGATTACATACAATCATCAGTTTATCCCGGACATCTCAATTTACCGAATCTCACAAATAAAAGACAAAAAGGAACAGGTCGCAAAAGATGTAATTGCGGGAAAGTACGGCAGGGTAGACACAAAACCTTCAAGAAGAGAGCTGCTTGCAAAAGCTGGTTATGATTATGAAACAATACAAAGTATTGTAAACAAGATGATGGCTGGAACATACAAATCCGCCTACAATAAAACTTATTGCAACTTTCCCGTAAAGAAAGTATTGCAGTCAATGTCATTTACTCTTTCCATAAATGATATTACAGGCTCGTTTTCTTTGACATTATTTCCTGAATATGAGGGTATATCAGTTTTTGATGCCGTGCATATTATGGATATAGTTGAAATCAGAGAGCCGTGCATTGATGGCTCGACAAATACGGTGCAGTCAAGACCTGCCTTTATTGGAATTGTAAAGTCTAGGAAATTCGTCACGCAGACGGACGGAAATGGCGGAATGAGGCGCGTGTCAATAAGCGGAATTGCGGCAACGGGGCTTGTAAGTCAATTCCTGATAAATCTTGACACTTCCGCTATGGCTCTTACAGGGCAACTGAAAGAACAGGCAAATTTGAATAATGAGCTTACGATGAGTTTTGGCGGAGAGAAAAATCTCAAAGTATCAGAACTCGTAAAAAAGGTATGGGAGCATTTTCTAAACATATCACAACAGAACGGAACGCCGGAAATCGCAAGATACATTGAGGGAACACTGGGAAGTGTGAGCGAGATGTTTGATATTGATGATTCCACTTTCTATTATCCCGTTGGGTGTATTTTTAAGGGAGAGCAGACGCAGGATTTTTTCAGCCTGATTGACGGAATCGTGCCAAGTCCTGTTTATGAAAAATTCGCTTATATGGGGCTGGACGGGAAAATGAAAATCAAAATCCGCCAAGTTCCATTTGACCCTGATAAATGGAAAAATAAAGCGACGCGGCAGCAAGTTGAAACAAAACTTTTAAAGTCCTTTGAGATTTCACAGTCTGACAAAGAAGTTTATACGGTATTCTATGCGTATCTGAACGGGTATCCGATTGATGAGCAGAAATCCCTGCGGCTTTCCACGCTTGAAGAAAAAGTAGACGACACTCTTATTGCTTCCGATGAATACAAAATCTACGGATATAAACCGCTTATCTGCCATTTTATCGGCTATGGGCTTAAAGACGGTGAGCAGGATTCCGATTCGCCGAGCAACATGAAAACAGTTACCGAAAACCTGAAGAAATGGTTCGGAAACCTACACAAGATGTTTTCTGGCTCAATGACATTTGCAATGACATATCAGAACACCGCCGTTATTATGCCGGGCGATGTACTTTGCTTCCTTCCAAGCGCAAAGAATCCTTACGGCGAGCATTGGGCGGAATTCTATGTCGAAGGAATTACTCATAATTGGAATTATGGGACTGGCGGAGAGATAAGCCTAACTGTTTCTAGGGGCGGTGCGTATAAAAACGGAGAATTCCTCGAAGATGAAACGGCAAAAATGGAAGTCGGGAAACTGTCCGTGCTTATGGAGAGCATACAAAAATGATTGTGAATATAAGGGAAAAACATAACGCGCCGTCAAGAACTCCATTCAATAACTCTACGCCTTATGACCTGCAATTTGGATTTTGGGGTGTCGTTACAGAGGTACACCCGGAAGATTGTACAGTCCATGTAAGAATGGCTAACGGCATGGAACTTTCGGGAGTTCGCGTTGCGTCTATGGAATGGGTAACGGTCGTAAAAGACAAGCATTTGACAGGCGAGCGGTACTTGCCGCCGATTGACACCTATGTTTTTTGCATTATGCCTAACGGCGAGTATTCAAGCGCGTTTGTTTTGTGTTCGGGATTTACGCGGCAGGAGGCGGTACACGCCGATTTTAAGCAGGAAGGCGAGGACGCGGCAAATACTCATGAGGTTGTAGAAAATAGCGGTTGGAAGAAAACAACTGACTACCGCACAGGAACAAAGAAGTTTGAGAACAAGACAGATTCGGACGCTACAATCACGCTTGAAATTGACCAAGAAAAAGAGGACGAGGAAAAGGCAACGCTCAAAATACACGGCAATACTATAACAATCTCAAAGGACGGCATAAACATTGAAACCGACAAAAACATAGGATTTACCGTCAAGGGCGACACAAAAATTGAGGTGTCGGGAAACACGGAAGTAAAGGCAAGCAAAGACGCTACTATTGAAGCGCAGAATGTAACCGTGAAATCATCGGCAAAAACGGAGATTAAGGGCGGACAGGTGGTTTTGGGCGGAACGGTAACACCGAGCGGCAAGGGGGCATTATGCGGGATTCCGTCTTGTCTTTTTACAGGTGCGCCCCATGTTGGCGACACTACACTGAACGCATAGGGAGGAATGTATGGCACTAAGCGCGGACAAGACAGGGGCAAAAATAGCAAAGATTCTCACCGATTCAGAGGCAACGCCCGAAATGACGGAAAAAATAAAGAAGATGTGGACTGACATAATGAGCGCGATTTATGCGGACATAAAAAGTGATTTAGAGGTTACAGTACCAAGCGGTAGCGTAATCATTGGGGTTACAGGACAGGCAGCAGGAACGCCGAACCCTGCGCCCATTAAAAACGGAGTTCAATAATGAGTTCGTCAATAAGCCTGTTGCAATGGCGAAAAGCGTATATGCTGGAGTTTCTCAATGACACGGAAGTTGTAGAAGTCTTTACTTTTTCCGTACCGCCGGAAGGAGAGGAATTCGATTTTCCACAGAGAGTGAACGAAACAAAAACTTTTGGCGGCTCTGTATTTGATGATTATGGAAATGACACATATAGAATTACTCTTAACGGAACGACAATCAATGAGGAAAAGAAATTCATTTATCGCGGACTGAAAAAAGCACCTCTCTATCTTTCTGGAACAAAAGAAATCTTTGAATTACAAAAAATTATCAAGAATTGGGCGGACGGCAAGGTTTCCACTGGATTTTTCAGAAAAGGCGTGGACGACATAGGAACATCAAGCAAGAGAAAAGTATATCTCTATGACCTGTCGAAGATGAGCGTGTTGCAGATTGCCACGGGCGTGGCAAGCCGCAATTATTGGCGGGTTTTCATAAAAGACCTGAAAATAAAGCGCGACAAGAGCAAGCCGAAAACCTACAACTACACGCTTGAAATGATAGCCGTTGAGGACGAAGAAGGAAAGAAAAACGGATTTTTCGGTTCTGATATTGCCGATTCAATCAACGCATTGCAGGACGCTATGGATAAGGTGAATACCGTTATGGAGATTACGGAGGCGACAACGGCTGCTTTCAACGAAACTGCGGTATTGCTGAACACGCTCACAAAGAATTTAGACAGGGCGCATGAAAGACAGATTGTAACGGCAACTTTAGACACATTCACAAGGGTTTTGGGGGCTGACAGTTCAAGCCTTTATAATTGCACGGCTAATGTTCTTCTGGGGGTGCAGAATTTCAGGGGAATTTGCGAGAATTCGGAGAGCGGAGTTACTAAAAAATCATCATCTGAAAACACTGGAGTTTTCACAGTCCAATTCGACACGGATGGCGGAAGCTATGTAAAAACGCAAAAAATTGAATACTGTAAGACAGTAGAAAAGCCTGAAAACCCGACAAAGGAATACCATGATTTTAGCGGCTGGTATTCGGACGAAGCATTTACTACTGAATACGACTTTACGCAGGAAGTAACGGAAAACCTTACCATCTTTGCTAAATGGGTTCTTGCAACGGCAAAAGTTACATTCAACAGCCGCAACGGTTCTAGCGTAACGCCTCAATATGTCGCAGTAGGAAACAAGGCAGAAGTGCCGACACCGCCGACTAGAAGCGGCTACGCTTTTGACAAATGGTATACGGACTACGCTTGCACTACAGAATTCGACTTTGACACGCCTATTACGGCTGACATTACCCTTTATGCCGGATGGAAGCAGACTTGCAACATCATTTTCAATTCAAACGGCGGCTCGGAAGTTGAGACGCAGGTTGTGAACATCGGCGCTCTTGCAGTCTATCCAATGACACCGACAAGAGAAAACTATACTTTCGCCTATTGGTGCAGTGATTCAGAATTACAAAATGTCTTTGACTTTTCGACACCTATTAACGCAGACATTACGCTTTATGCTTGCTGGGTTCAGATTTCAAACACCGTTACTTTCAATTCGCAGGGCGGGAGCGCGGTGGATTCCCAAAAGATTGCCATAGGCGGTTATGCGGCAAAGCCAAGCACACCGACAAAAACAGGCTATGACTTTGTTTATTGGGCAACAGATGAGGCGGGAACTAATGAATTCCGATTCGCCACAACACCAATAAACGCAAGCATAACGCTCTACGCAAAATGGACAGAAACAATTTGCGCTGTTTCCTTTGACACGGACGGCGGAAGCGAGGTTGAGGCGCGGGGTGTAGGCTACGGAAACAAGGCAATATTCCCGCCAATTCCGGCAAAAGAAGGCTGTACATTCGAGAAATGGCAGATACGAAAGGAAATTGAAACTGATTCGGGAGAAACGGACGAAAACGGCAATCCTATTATGACCACTGAATATGAGTATGAGGAATTTGACTTCAATACGGCAATTACAGAGGACATCACGCTTTATGCCTTATGGTTCGGAGGCGAACAATGACGGAAAATGACAGGCTTGACTTATTGACAGATTACCTTGACCAAATGGAAGAATCCGCTTGTATGCTTGTCGCGCTTGCAAAGGGAAAGCAGAGCACCGCTGAAACCATCGTATATGTGGATGCCGATGGGAATGACGCAACGGCTGATGTGTATGATTTTAGGTATCACACATGGAAAAGCAGCGATACCTTAGACAAGCTGGCTGATGATTATATGGGCAATGCTGATTATGCCACGCTCATAGCCTATTACAACAAGATTTCCGCTGAAAATGAGCTGGAGAGCGGGGTAAAAATAAAGATTCCTGTTCTTTCCGAGAATTCGGGGAGTGAAAACAATGCAATCTATGCCTTGCCTGAGAATTGGAATAATTACGGCTCTGACATTCTCATTGATGATGATGGCGATATTGCGGTTTCGGGAAATGACTTAAAGCCCGTAAGCGGCACTGATAATCTTGCACAGGCTATAGCAATGCGGCTGACAACTACAAGCACAAAACGAATCAGGCTGGTTTCCTATGGCATTAGGAGCAATATCGGCGACCCAATAGCGATTGAAAGCTATCTTACCTCAACTATCGAACAAACAATCATGGCTGACCCACGGGTTAGCAGTGTTGATGAGATAACTTTTCTGGGTAACGGCGATAGTCTTTATCTTGAAGTCTCATGGACTGATATAAACGGAAACAAGGGCGACTACAAGGGGGAAATATAAAAATGGCAAAAATCAGGAGATATGATGAAATCATGCAAATGGCTTGTGCCAATATGATAGCCAAGCAGAATAAAATAACCGATTTCAACGAGGGAAGTGTTATTCATACTATCCTTGACACTGTTTCGCGCATTGCTGAAAGGGCGTATGTCGCGATACGGCAGGGGTACAATGAGCAGCTTGCAATGCTGCCATATTCACCTTTTGGAATGGAGAAAAAAGAAGGAATGTATGCAAGCGGAACGGTCATTTTCTCTAGGGAAGGTGCATTGGGAAGCCAGACGATAATTCCTAAAGGCACAAGGGTTTCAGACGGAGAGCATTATTTTGCTACGACAGAAGCAGGAACTATTGCGGCGGGGGCTACGAATTCTGACAGCATAGCGGTTACGGCGGAGGAGGCGGGAAGCGACTATAACCTTGCCGTAGGCGAGATAAATGCTATTGAAAGCATTGTTCCTGCTGATGTAGTGAGCGTTACAAATTTATATGCGTTTACGGGCGGCACAGACGAGGAAACAGACGCTGAATTTGAAGCGCGGTTCACGAACTATATAAACGGACTTTCAGGCACTAACTCATACGCAATAAAGAACGCGGCTTTGAGCGTGAACGAGGTCAGGAGCATTTCAGTCCAAAATCACAAGCCACCTTATAAGAATATCTACAATATGAGTATTTTTGTAGATGACGGCTCTGGAGAAGCGGCTGCTGACACTTTGGAAGCGGTAAAACTTGCGGTGGAAGGCGATGACACGAGCGAGAATCCCGGACATCTTGCGCCGGGCGTGAATATCCGTGTGCTTGCGCCTACGGCTGTTCCTGTGAATGTAGCCGCAAGCGTGAGCATATACACAACTGATTTGGACGAGGCAAAATCGGATATTGAGAGTGTCATTTCCGCCTATGTCAATTCGCTTACAATCGGGAAACCTTGCATTGTTTCTGAACTCATAACAAAGATTATGGCTTTGAACTATGTAAAAGACGTTTCGATTTCAAGCCCTGCAAGCAATGTAGAGCCTGGCATTTCGCAGGTTGCCAGAATCGGCACTATATCACTTGCTTTGAGCGAGGTGGACTGATGGCGGTTAATTCTACGGGTGATTTCATCAGAAGCGTTTTCTCATCAATGATTAACAAGGGCGGTACTGTTTTCAAGGCGTTGCTTGCCGACAAGGAGACATCGGACGGCACTATTGAGAAAATCTTTTCTGATTTGGAAGAAACTCGCAAGTCATGGACTGATGTAAGAAGCATTTATGACATGACGGGCGAGATGTTTGACAAAACAATGGCTTTGTTCTCTGTGCTTACAATGCTTACGACAGACACGGAAGAAACCTACCTCAACCGCCTCAAATTGCTCTTTTACAGAAACGGGCATACATTGTGGGGAAACCGATTTGACATATTGGATATATTCAGGACGCTTTTCAACAATGAGAATGTGCATCTGATAAACAACACTGACGATAAGAACCTTCTGACAAACGGAAATTTTGAGCAGAATACAGGCTGGACTTTACAAGACTGCGGCTATGAGAGGACGGCAAGGTTTGAGGAAACGACAGGAATTCTTTTCAATGCAAGCGGTTTTTTGTCGCAGAAGGTAGCCGTGGGTTCAGAAACGACCTATTTCCTGCACTTTTTCCTAAAGGGAAATATCCGCGCAAAGATTATGGACGACAACGGGCGTTCTTGGAATCCCAACGGCGGAGAAATGGGAACATGGGCAAGCGGCGAGCATTATATCTCCTTTTCAAGTTCTGAATGGGAAAACAAAAGCATTTTCTTCATAACAGATGAGCGTGTGCAGAATATCACCGTGACATTTGCCTATGAAAGCGGCTGTTCCGCATTTTTGGACTATGTGAGATTGAACGAAAAGACAGGCGCATCTACCTTCAGTCTTATTGCGGTGTTCGAGGGTGTGTACAACGACAAAACAGCGCATTTCGCGCCCGGAGAGAGCGACCCTATCATTGCGCCAAAAGACTACAAAAAATACGGCTATTATGCGGCGGGAAATGAGGACGCACAAAAAACGGCTGACGGCGCAAGCTCTTTTATTGAGAATGACGGATTTGAGGAAAACACAAGCCCCGTCTTGCAGGAAGGAACACGCGATATTAAGCCGTTGGAAGGGTACGAGAATATGAGCTACAACGATGAATCTAAGGCTTTTGCGGCGGATTCACCGACAGGGAGCGATGATTATAAGAGCGTGGACTACAGCAAGGCTTCTTACTTTGACAACGCTTTTATTTTCGGAGCGACAGGAACACAGGCAAAGGAAATCTATCAGGAGCTTTTGGATATAGTTCAACCTGCGGGAATCACTGGAACTGTTGAGATACTTACAAGAGAATCTGATGATGAATAAAGACAAAAGCAAATTATTTTAAGGAGGCTATGATATGGCTAATTTTAAGACGGCTTTGGCAATGGAAAATGAGATTTTCAAGGCTACCGATTTCAATTTCGGTTACGATTCGATTATCTCAAACATTGCCACGGCAATGAAAGCGGTGCTGTCGGGCAGCAATGGTAACTATGTTATCGGCGGCAAGGTAACTCCTTACGGTTCGGGCGGAATGAATGTCTCCATAGCCCCGATTTACGGATTCTGCGACAGTACGGGCGTATGCGTTGCAGAGGGGGATATTACAGAGCCTGTATCGTTTGAAGAGGCTGACAGTGAACTTGACCGCATTGACATCATCGAAATTTGCGGAGCAGAAACGGGCTATGATTCACAGTCAAGAAAATTCATTGACCCTTCTACCGCAACTGAAACAACGCAGACGGTGAACACGAAGAAAAAGATTGCGCTTTCGGTTGTAGTCAAGAAAGGATCGAACGGTTCAGAAGCCGCCCCTGCGGTGGATAACGGATATGTAAAACTCGCAGAAGTGAGAATTCCTGCGGGAACAAACAACATCACGAGTGACCTCATCAAGAACATCGACGCAAGAAAATACGGTGTGGATAATACCGACTGGACTACAAACAAGGCATCTACATTCAATCCGTCATACCTTGCCGAGATTTTCCATACTTTCCTTGTCCAGCACAACGAGGACGGCTCGCACAAAAATGCAGTCATTAAGGCTGCGAATATTGACTTCGGAACAGAATCGACACAGGTAAAAGGCACTGTGATTCCCACGGGGCAGAGCCTTTCTGTGCATGGCGTTGACTTCACATCAGGCGAAAGCCTTACAAGCCTCATTATGAATCTTGCTGACAATACAAACGCCCTCTATGAATATGCAAATGATATTCTTTCAAGATACAGCTTCTTGGAAGAATATCCCGTGGCTGCTTCCACGGAGAATGTGGACATTGAAGCTGGCGGCGAAATGACCATTGACGGCATTCCTTGTACAATCGGGCAGCTTGTATTCCTGAAAGACCAGACGGACGCAAAAGAAAACGGATTCTATGAGGTTCAGTCGGGAGCGTGGAACAGGTACGCGGAGTACACTACAGCCAATGCGAGCGCATTTTTGCATAAATTTGTGTTCGTAAAGGCAGGAACGGCGAACAAGGGCAAAGTCTTTTACCTTAAAGGCGACAGAGCGGCAATCGGCACAGATGAGCTTGTTTTTATGGAAAGCAAACTTTCCCCGTTTGCCCTTCCTTTTTCCGCCGTTGTGCGTGATGAGCGCGGACGCGCGAAAATGGCAGAGCCAGAAGAAAATGACGACATAGCCACGAAGCATTACGCCGATTCGCAGATGGAATCCCTTGACATCAGCATCGGGCGTGGGGTGCGCGACTTGTGGATTCCGCGCAGCAGGTGGCTTCGCTTCGACTTCACGGACGAAAACCACAAGTCGCTTGTCATTGACGCGGGAACTTTCCTGCGTCTTGATTCAACCCATGTTTTCAGGGCGATAACGAAGACAAAAGTGGACTTGTCGAAATATGTAACACTTGCAGGAAAGGATTACTATGTCTACCTCGTCCCGGACGGCGAGGGAACTAAGATTGTCGCCTCAATGAGCAAAATAGCCCCAAGCGATGTTTCGGAAGATTACACGGCTGGGAACACCCGCAAAATCGGACAGTTCCACACGGAGTGCGCGGACATTCCCGCAGGCACGACAATGAGGCACAAGGATTCAACGGCGATAACCACGAAAGAGCCTATGCTGATTATTCCGTACCTTGACGCGGAGGATTCTGACTTCAAGGAGTTCTACACGAAAACGCCTACGGACATAACGACAGGAAGCAAATTCAACACCTTTACTGTTCCTCACCCGCTCGCAGGCTGGAAGGCGGGCGACATTTTACCCGAAAGCGTTTTCTGCACAGGATTTATGCCACTTTCTTCCGCAGACGGTATGTTTTATGTGAAGGAACTTGATGTCGCCATAGACATCTATTTGCAGAGCGGAACGGGAAGTCTCACGAAATCAGCCTTCGGAGCGGCAACGACAAGAAACAGACAGCAGGTGAACCATACAGATGATATGCTTGCGGTCGGCAAGCAGCTTCTATCTGACGCGGAATTCACGCTCGGCGCGATGGGCAGCAACGAGCAGACGGCGATTAAAGGAACATCAGAAAGCTCAATCGTCACGACTGGCGGGCATGTGGACACGAAAGAAAGGCGCATGGTGAGCGCAAGGGGCGGAGAGGACTTCTGCGGCGGAATATCGCAGTGGCTTCGCGATGTTTCTGCTAACGGAAGCTCTGATTGGTCAGATTATGCAGGCGGAGTTCAGTTTGGTCAGACTTACGGCTCTTCATACGCCATGCTGGCGGGCGGCGATTGGCGCCATTCTTCGTATTGCGGTTCTCGCGCGCGGATTGGTAGCAATTCTCGTGCCGATGTGTCTACGTACGTCGGGGGGCGCGGGTCGAGCCGCATAAAAAACGGCATAAACGGAAATTGAAAATCGAAAAACGACACCGCGTAGCGGTGCTAAGTAAAGCGGCGTAAGCCGCCCGCAAATTTTTTACGGCAAGGCAGAAGCGGTTGAAATTTTCTGGCTTTTATTTTATATTATCTATAGTAGTGGAAGGTTAAATCGCGCCTTGCTGGCGGGCGGCAATTGGAACAATTCTTCGTATTGCGGTTCTCGCGCGCGGAATGGTAACAATTCTCGTGCCAATGTGAATACGAACATCGGGGGGCGCGGGTCGATACGGGGTAGAGTAACTCCGGCTGAACCTTTCACTCTGGCGGAATGCCTAAACACGAAAAGGAGTGGCAGCCCTACTAGTAGCAGTATGCAAATGCAGGGCTGCCTTTTCTGTCTATGAAAACTTGGGGTAATTTGTGGAATCAGTTTACCACGGAAGAGAATTTTGAACTTGCGCATATTTCAGCCAAAAAAGGAAAGTCAAAGCAAAAACTAGTCCAAATTTTTGAGAAAAACCCTGCTGAAAATCTTTCGGAATTGAGGCAATCAGTTATAAACGGCACATTCCATACCTCAAAATACCAGAGCATGACCATCTATGAGCCAAAGAAGCGCATAATCTACATATTGCCGTTCAAGGACAGGATAGAACATCATGCCATCGTGAATGTATTGAAGCCGTATTATGAGCGGTATTTTATTGCGGACAGTTACGCCTGTCTTGACGGACGCGGGCAGCAGGCGGCGGTTCAGCGGTGTATGCAAGCATTAAGGCGCAACACTTTTTGCATGGAGGGCGACATACATCATTTTTATCCGTCAATCTGGCATGACAAACTTTTTAATCAATATAAAGCGAAAATAAGGGATAATAAATTTCTTGAGGTATTGGAAGATAATATATATTCTTTCAAGGAAGGAAACGGCAGGAACATACCTATAGGAAATCTCACGAGCATCTGGCACGGAAATTTTCATCTCACACCGCTTGATTTATTCTGCAAGCACGAACTTGGAATTCATGATTATTTGCGCTATTGCGATAACTTCTGGCTGTTCGGCAATGACAAGGTTTATTTGCACGAGTGCAGGAAACGGATAGAAGAATACATCTGGGAGAAAATGGGATTAGAATACAGCAAGGCAAATGTGTTCAATGTGAAGCAGGGAATTGACTGTTTGGGCTACAGGCTTTTTGACAATTATATCCTCGTCCGAAAAAGCACGGCAAAGCGAATGAAAGAAAATATTGCTATGCTTCCCGCACAATTTGAAGCTGGAGAATTGACGGTTGAACAGTTGCGCTCTAAGTTGGCGAGTGCTACTGGCTGGTTGCAACACGCAAACGCACATAATCTTGCAATAAGTATGAGAATTGATGAGATTCGGGAAAAATATATTCCATTGAAAAATGTAGCGTAATTGTATATAATAATGCATTGCTGTCCAATTAACTCGCCAAACAGTCAAATAACCAGAGGGAATCTAACTG